>Ga0247770_1000850_pt1 | contig 27892 bp, 17 predicted proteins | sample UWRJL136409B6_FD_179943 | JGI IMG/M metagenome (GOLD analysis project Ga0247770, IMG submission 179943) | Plant litter microbial communities from Arlington Agricultural Research Station in Wisconsin, United States - UWRJ-L136-409B-6 | ecosystem: Environmental > Terrestrial > Plant litter >... | reverse complement strand
GGGATGAAGTCGTAGTAGAAGCCGTCGTCGATGGGCGGGCCGAAGCCCAGCTTGGCGCCGGGGCGCACCTCCAGCACCGCCTGCGCCAGCACGTGGGCCAGGGAGTGCCGGATCTTGTAGAGCTGGTCGGCCCGCTCTTGCTCGTTCGTGTCCATGTCTCGCAATCGGTTGCGGCGCGCCCACTGGAGCGCGCCGGCGCCGGAAAAAACGGCAAAACCACAATGTGGCAGGAGCTTCGGCGCGGGTCAAGGCGGCCCGGAGCCGCGCGGGGAGCACTGCCGGCGAGGCGCGGAGGGAAGTCATCGGCATGGGGGATCTGGAGCGTTGTCCGGAATCGGCCCTGAAGGGCGGGTCGATCGTGCTGCTGGCGGATGAAAAGCCGCTGACGCTCGTGACCGGCCTGATCGACGGTGAGGACCCCGCGAGCTGGGGAGCGGCCGGTCCGGCGGGCGAGGGCGGCGGTTTCGCGGATCCATGGGCGGGCGATGTCGGACGGGCGGCTCGCTGACGCCGGACGCCATCGAAACCGGAATCCGGGCCGCGCGGAAGATCCGAGCTCGTCGTCCCGATCGGCCGTGTGGCCGGCTTGATGCGACGCCACTCGAAACGCCGCGCCTGGGGGAGGCCGGCGTTCAGCAGGCAAGCGCCACGTCCGATGCGCTGGAGCGCTCAAACGCCACTTTTCGCGAGGCTTGTCACGCGAGCCGGCGCGAGGTACTCTGTGGCGTCCGTCGTCTTCTGCCCATCCAGACTCCCCGACAGAGAGCCCCGAATGCGTCGAAACGCATCTTGCCTCCCGCTGCTCGCCGCGGCGCTCCTCGCCGCGCCGCTCGCCGCGCAGCAGAACCAGGCTTCGCCGCCGCCGCAGGCGCAGCAGCCTGTCGGCCACCCCGTGATCCTGTCCGTGCCGGCGGCGCGGCCGGCGGACGTGGGGTCGATCGACGCCATCGTCACGGCGCTGTACGACGTGATCTCGGGGCCGGCGGGGCAGGCGCGCGACTGGAACCGGATGCGGTCGCTCTTCGTCCCCGGCGGGCGGCTGATGCCGTCGGGGCCGCGCCCCACCGGCGGGGTGGGGCTCCGGCTGCTGGAGGTCAACGACTACATCTCCGTCTCGGGGGCCACGCTGGAGCGGCTGGGCTTCCGCGAGCGGGAGATCGCCCGGCGCACGGAGCAGTTCGGCCACATCGCCCACGTCTTCAGCACGTACGAGGGGCGGGTGGAGGCCAACGGCGACGTCATCCGGGGGATCAACAGCATCCAGCTGCTGAACGACGGGACGCGCTGGTGGGTGATCTCGGTCTACTGGGAGGCCGAGACGCCGCAGAACCCGCTCCCGGCGCAGTACCTGACGACGCCCCGCTGAGCGTCGGCAAAGGGACCCCGGTTTGATCGGGGTCTCTCAACTCCTTGTTCCTCCGGCGGTTAGGGTTGCCTTCCGAGGGTGGATGCGCGACATTCTGCACGTCGCGTATCAAGATCCCGACGTGGTGCGCTCCGTGGGCCGGCGATCGGCCTTGGCGGAAGCGGGAAAAGCGAAGGGCCGGGCTCACCGGGTCGGGTCCTTCGCCGATGCGGCCCCGCCGGGGAAGCCCGATGCGGCGAGTCTCCGGCCACGCCACGCGGAGCGTCGGCAAAGGTGTTTCTCGCGATCCTCAGGTGTTTCCATTCTGCAGGGGCTGAGGGTTGCCTTTCCAGTATGGATACGCGACATTCCCCCGGCCTATCCCCAGGGTCTGAATGCGGCGGGCTCCCGCGGAGCCGGCCGCGCGTGCGAGAGAGGCAACGCGGCCCGGCTCGCCGGAGCCACGTTGCGGATGGTTCGTCGGATTTCATCGTCCCACTGGTAGTCTCACCGCAGTCCCCACACGCTCGAGGAGAACATGCACCGTCCCACCCTTCGAGGCGGCCGTTTCGGCGGTCTCCTGACTTTGGCCGTTCTCGGCGCGGCCGTGATGGGCGCCTGCTCCGACCAGCAGCCCGTCGGCGTGCGCGAGCCCGCGGCGATCATCCCGGCCGCCAAGCGGGCGCTCCAGACGCTCGACTGCACCGGCAGCATCAAGGGCGGCGTGAGCTGCAAGGCGGCCGGCGGCAGCGCCGGCCAGGCCGCGGGCGTGCTGATCGGCGCGCAGAACGTGTTCGTGAAGCTCACCTCCAGCAACGTGAGCTACAACGCCGGCACGGAGATCTTCCAGTTCGACGTGACCGTGCAGAACCTGATGAACGAGGCCATCGGCACGCCGGACGGCACCGTGTCCGATCCGGACGGGATCCAGGTGTTCTTCAACCAGGGCCCCACCGTCACCGACGGCACCGGCTCCATCACCGTGGCCAACGCGGACGGGACCGGGACCTTCACCTCCGGCAACCAGCCGTTCTTCGCGTACCACCAGATCCTGGCGAAGGACGCGGTCTCCGCGGCGAAGACCTGGCAGCTCTCGATGCCGTCCACGGTCAATTCGTTCAGCTTCCAGCTCTACATCGAGACGGACGTGCAGTACCTGCTGGTGATCAACGAGGTGATGGTCAACCCCGCGAACTTCAACTCGAACCCCGACCTGAACGGCGAGTGGTTCGAGGTCTACAACGCCGGCACGCGCGAGGTGAACCTTGAGAACCTGGTGATCGCGGACTCGGCGGCGTCGGGTCGGCGCCCGTATCACCGCGTCGCCAGCGCGCTGACGGTGCAGCCGGGCGGGTACGTGGTGCTCGGGAACTCGACCAACACCACCCTCAACGGCGGCGTCCCCGTCGACTACGCGTACGGCAGCGCGCTGGCGCTGGCGAACAGCCTGGACGCGCTGAAGGTCGCCCGCGTCTACGGCACCGACACGCTGACGATCGACCGCACGCAGTACGCGTCGGCGGCGACCTCCGCCGTGGACGGGATCAGCCGCGAGCTGACGAACCCGGCGCTCGACAACTCGAACATGGACGGCAGCAACTGGGCGAGCGCGCTCGCCACGGCGGTCTACGGCCCCGGCGGCCGCGGCACCCCCAAGGCGCAGAACTCCACGTTCACGCCGTGATCGACGGAATCCGCGGGCGCGGGATCGGCCTGGCGGAACGATGAAGAACGAAGGGCCCGGCGGTGAGCCGGGCCCTTCGCCGTTCCGGCCGTCCGCGCGCGCGCCGTCTCCCGCACGAATCGCTGGATCGATCGAATCGCCGAATCGTTCGCCCGGTCGGATCGACTGACCCCTGGGGGTGAGCCAATCGATCGATCCATCGGCCGGCCGATCCACCGATCTCCATCTCCCGAGCTCGTTCCCGGATCCGCATCAGATCGCGCGATCGCCGCCTGCATCCCATCATCCCGCATCCAGTCTGCGAGATCTTGCCCACGATCCCGATCTCCTCCTCGCCCAGGCATCGCCAACTGCGTCATCGGGGGATGTGGAGCGGGGGCTGGCTTCCGCGCCGATTTTCCTGATGACGCTGTTGGCGGTGCCGGAGAGCGCGCCCGCCGCCTTGCGTCGAGCGATGGAGGGGGGCGCATACGGCGGGTGGATGCGGATCAGAGGAGCGGGAGGGCCTAAGGTGCCTCTCCGAAAAAATTCCGATCCTCATCTCCGCTGACGGCTCCACGGCGGGAGGCGGGCTTTCTCTGTCGGATGCGGCCGGCTGGCCCTTTTCGAGCCTGCTCCGGCGATCCAGCGAGGAATGGGGCCTGTTTTTTCGCGCGGCGCCGGCCGCTTCGGAGGAGACGATCGCCCGGGCTGGACGGCGGCGGGAAGAGCGCGTATGTTGGTGTTCCCTTTGTCCACGTTGACGCGCCGGCCCTTTCGCACCGCGTGACTTACGCATGACCGGATACCGCTCCGAGAACCCGCTGATCGTGCAGGGCGACCACACCGTCCTGGTGGAGGTGGGGAGCCCGCGCTACGCCGAGGCCCGCGACCGGCTGGCCCGCTTCGCCGAGCTGGTGAAGTCGCCGGAGCACGTGCACACCTACCGCATCTCCCCGCTCTCCATCTGGAACGCCCGCGCGGTGGGCGTGGACGCCGGAGAGATCACCGCGGCGCTCCGCGACCTGGCGAAGTACCCCGTCCCGGCGCACGTGGAGGCACAGATCCGCGACTTCGCCTCGCGCTACGGACGGCTCCGGCTGCGGCGCGAGGGGAGCGGGCTGCTGCTGGAGGCGGAGGACGAGCCGCTGGCCGAGGAGGTGTCGCGCAGCCGCCCCGTGGCCCCGCTCCTGGGCGAGCGCGTCTCCGCCACCGCGTTCCGCGTGGCGCCCGACACGCGCGGGCGCCTCAAGCAGGCGCTGGTGAAGATCGGCTTTCCGGCCGAGGACCTGGCCGGGTACACCCCCGGCGAGCCGCTGGCGCTGGGGCTGCGCGGGACGGCGCGCTCGGGCGCCCCCTTCTCCCTCCGCCCCTACCAGGACGACGCGGCCTCCGCCTTCCACGCCGCGGGGACCGAGCGGGGCGGATCCGGCGTGGTGGTGCTCCCCTGCGGCGCGGGGAAGACGGTGGTGGGGATGGCGTGCATGGCCCGCGTCGGCGCCTCCACGCTCGTCCTGACCACCAGCGTGACCGCCGTGCGCCAGTGGATCGCCGAGCTGCTGGACAAGACCGACCTGCACGAGGACATGGTGGGCGAGTACACCGGCGCCCACAAGGAGGTGAAGCCCGTCACCGTGGCCACCTACCAGGTGCTCACCCACCGCGAGCGCGCCGACGCCCCCTTCACCCACCTGGAGCTCTTCGACCGGCGCGACTGGGGGCTGATCGTCTACGACGAGGTGCACCTCCTTCCCGCGCCCGTCTTCCAGGTGACCGCCGGGCTGCAGGCCCGCCGCCGCCTGGGGCTGACCGCCACGCTGGTGCGCGAGGACGGGCGCGAGGACGACGTCTTCGCCCTGATCGGACCCAAGAAGGCGGAGGTGCCCTGGAAGGAGCTGGAGGGGCAGGGATGGATCGCCACGGCGCGGTGCACGGAGGTGCGCGTCGCCATGCCCGACGAGCTGCGGATGCCGTACGCCGTGGCCGAGGCGCGCGACAAGTTCCGCCTCGCCTCCGAGAACCCGGCCAAGACGGAGGTCGTCCGCCGCATCCTGGCGCTCCACCCCGACGAGCCGGCGCTGGTGATCGGGATGTACCTGGACCAGCTGAAGGAGATCGCCCGCGAGCTGGACGTCCCCGTGCTCACCGGCTCCACGGGGCAGGCCGTGCGCGACCGGCTCTACGCCGACTTCCGCGCGGGGCGCATCCCCGTGCTGGCCGTATCCAAGGTGGCCAACTTCGCGGTGGACCTTCCCGACGCGGCGCTGGCCATCCAGGTGTCGGGGACCTTCGGCTCGCGGCAGGAGGAGGCGCAGCGGCTGGGGCGCGTCCTGCGCCCCAAGGAGGGCGCCAACCAGGCCCACTTCTACACGCTGGTCTCGCGCGACACGGTGGAGCAGGAGTTCGCCCTCAAGCGCCAGCTCTTCCTCTGCGAGCAGGGCTACGAGTACGCCATCGCGGACGCGGAGGACGTGGGGGCGGAGGAGGTGGGCGGATGAAGCACTTCGGGACCGGGTGGGAGGGGGTGCTGGCCGCGCTCCCCGCGTGGGAGCGCTTCTCGCCCCCGGAGCGGCGCATGGTCCTGCAGCACCTGAAGCCGTCGGCCGGCGCGAGCACGGGGGACCTGGGAGCCGCCGCGGAGGCGGTGCGCTCGTCGGGGATGGTGGACGCGAGCGCCACGGGAAAGCGGCTGGTGCCGCGCCCCGAGTACCGGCCGCTCCTGGTGACGCTGCGGGCCATGGACCGGGTCCGGGTGTGGGAGGTGCCCACCGCGGGGGTGCTGGTGGACTACCTCCAGGAGCACTTCACCTCCGAGGAGGCGGTGGTGCTGCTGCACGGGCCGCACTTCCGCGCGGGGTACGCGGACCGGCACGAGCTGGCGAGCCGCGTGTCGGCCGAGGAGTGGGTGGAGGGGTTCCTGGCCGCCGACACGCACGAGAAGGCGGTGGCCTGGGAGCGCGAGCGGCTCCTCCCCTTCGAGGCGTCGCGCTTCCAGCAGGCGGAGGTGTGGGAGGCGGCGCGGAGGATGGTGCGGGAGCTCCTGGCCCTCCCCGCCGCGCTCCCGCTGCGCGAGCTGGCGGCGCGCTTCGCCGGGGTGGACCGCGCCACGCTGGCCTCCGCGCTGGAGGCGGGGCTCCGCTGCCTCCTCCTCTTCGGCGGGGTGAGCGACCCGGAGCTGGAGCCGGCGGTGGGGCCCTGGCCCGAGGTGGCGGCGCGGATGCGCGAGCCGGTGCCTCCGCCGCCCGCCGCCGTGGAGGTGGCGGAGAGCTTCGAGGCGGCGTGGACCGTGGAGGACATGACCACGGTGCTGGTGGCCGCCTCGGCCGCGCCCATCCGCCTGCGCGCCTCGGACGGGGCGGTGTTCGCCCGGGCCAGCGAGGCGATCCAGGCGCGGATGATGTCGCTCCCGGAGTGGGTGGCGGCGCTGGCGGACGCCCCGCCCGACGACCGGGTGGAGGCGGCCGCGGAGCTGCTGACGGCGCTGAAGCTGGTCCGGAGGGCGGGGACGGGGCGGTCGGCCGGCGAGCCGCGGCTGGAGCCCACCAGGGCGGGCGCGGCCTGGCTGGCCCTTTCCGACCGGGAGCGGCTGGCGGCGCTCCTGGACCCGCTCCGCGCCTCGGCGGACCGCAACCCGCGCCACGGGTACGCGCCGGACGCGCCCGTCTTCGGCTTCTTCCCGGTGGCCATCTCGGGGCCGGTGCGCTCCGCCGGGCTGGACATGCGGGCGGCGCTGGCGCGCGCCTTCCTCTCGCTCCCGGCGGGCTTCGTCCCCATCCCGGGGTTCCTGGCGCACGCGCGGCGCGCGGCCAACCCCCTCCTGGAGCTGGTCCGCGAGGGGAAGGAGCCGTTCCAGGCCTACTGGGCCGGACGCACGCCCCGGCGGCGCGACTGGGAGCAGATCTGGGGCGGGGTCCTGGGCGCGTTCCTGATGCTCCGGCTGGCGGCGCTGGGAGGCGCGCGCCTGGGTCTCACGGCGGACGGGGTGGCCTGCTTCGCGCTGACGGAGGTGGGGCGCTACCTGCTGGGGGCGGCGGAGGGGTTCGAGTACGGGCACGCGGGGGAGGGCGAGGTGGTGGTGCAGCCCAACTTCGACGTGGTCTTCCTGTCTCCCTCGCCGCGGGTGGAGGCGCAGCTGGCGCGCTTCGCGGAGCGGGTGGGGGCGGGGGTGGGCGTGCTCTTCCGGCTGACGCGCGCGTCCATCCACGCGGCGGCGGAGGCGGGGATGGGCGAGGCGCAGGTGATGGAGGCGCTCCGCGCGGCTGCGACGCGCGAGCTTCCCGCCAACGTGGCGCGCCAGCTCCGCGACTGGTTCTCGGGGGTTCGGCTGGTGAAGATGCGCCCGGCGCTCCTCCTGGAGTGCCCGGACGCGGAGACGGCCGCCCGGGTGCGGGGGGCGGCGGGGAAGCAGGTGGTCCAGATCACCGACACGGTGCTGGAGCTTCCCGGCTCCGACGCCCGGGAGCGCGCGGCGCTGCTCAAGAAGCTCCGCGCGGCGGGGGTGTTCGTGAAGTGACGCGGCGGCGGACGCGGACCGGTGGTATCTTCCCCCGCATCCACGGCGTCTCGGCGGCCGCGGCCTCGGCGGTGCCGCGGTGGCCGCGCCTGGCCCCGCTCGCCCGGCGGCGGATTGCGCGCGGACGAAAACGGTACTACTCTGCCTTTTCGTGCTGGCCGGTGACTTCCGGCGGCGCGGGAGCTCCCGCCGCTTCGCTTCCGCCGTTCCCGCCGTCGCGGGGATCCTCTTCCGTCGAGCAGCCGATGACCCACGCGATCCAGGCTCCGGAGCGGGTGACCGGAGTGCCCGCCGCGCACCCTGGCGGCACATCGGTGGCGTGCCGCGAGTGCCGGTACTTCGACGCCGCGGGCCCGGCCTGCCGCGCCGGGGGGCGCTCGCCGCTGCGCAACTGCGTGATCGCCATCAACCAGGAGATGGTGGAGCGCCTGCGCCCGGGCGACCGCGTCCTTGAGGTGGGATGCGGGAGCTGGTCGTACCTGAGGGCGCACCTTCCCGCCGGCGTGGAGTGGCACGGGATCGACGTGGTCGCGGTGTACGAGGGGAAGCCCACCATCGCCACCGCGCTGGGGTCCGTGGCGGCGATCCCCTTCGCGGAGGGCGTCTTCGACTACGTGCTGGCCAACCAGTCGATGGAGCACTGGTACGAGTACGGCGTCCCCCTCCGCACCGGGATGGCCGAGGTCGCGCGCGTGCTGCGCGTGGGCGGGCAGGCGTGGCTGAACGTGCCCATCCACCTGCACGGCGCCCGCGTGTTCGTGGCCGGCGACGAGCGGCGCCTCTTCGCGGCGCTCTCCGCGGGGGGAGCCTGGGAGGTGGAGGCGTGGGAGCGGTGGCGGCGGGAGCCCGAGCCGCTGGAGCGCTACGCGGGGTGGGAGATCGGGAGCGACGTGAGCCTGGAGTCGCTGGTGCCGCATCCCGCCGCCGCCACCAGCTGGGTGCTGAACGTGGGGCTGCGCAAGGTGCGCGGGGCGCGCCACGGCGCCGCCATGCTGGCGGCGCTGCGGCTGGCGCAGGCGGTGCAACGCGTCCCCGCGCTGGGGGCGCTGGCCCGCGCCGCCAACCGGGGGCCCCGCATCGTGGCGCGGAAGGTGGCCCGCCGCCTGGGCGCGGCGCCCCGCTACGTGCCGCCCCCGGGGGAGCAGTGAGCGCCGTCCGGTGCGTCCTTCCTGCTCCCGTGATCCTTCGGCCCGCGGAAGCTCGTGCCGGCGCGGCGGTTTCGGTGTGACCGGCTCCGGGATGGCCGGATCATACCGGATGCCGCATCGGGTCGTGCAATCGATCTCGCCCACGATCGGGATCTCGTGCTCGCCCGGGCCGTGCAAACTGCGTCATCGGGGGGACGTGGAGCACGGTCTGATTCCCGCGCCGATCCTCCTGATGACGTCGTTCGCGAGGCTTGGAGACGCGGACGCGGCGGGCGGACGCTGATCGCTGAGAGGAAGACCGAAAGGTGCCTCTCCGAAAAAATTTCGATGCTCATCTCCGCCCATGGCTCCACGGCGGGACGCGGGCTTTTCGTCTTCGGATGCGACTCCTCGGCGCCTGCTCCGCGCATCTCGTCGAGGGAGCCGGTGGAGATGAACGGCGATGGATCGGACCGGCGGATCCATCGGGATCGATGGCAATGCGCCGGGGAGGCGCGAAAGGCCCCGCATCGACCGTCCGATGCGGGGCCTTCGCCGTGCGGGGATCTCCATCCGCCGATCCGCCGTCCGGCTCTACTTGATGGCGACGCGCTTGTTGAGGGCGCCGGCCGCGGTGGTGGCGGTGATGGTGACGCGGCTCCCCGCCTTCGCGCCGTCGAGGTCCAGGCGGAAGGGGGCCTCGGTCTTTCCGGCGGGGACCACCACCACTTCCTCCTTGCCGCCTGCGCGCTTGTCGCCGGTGGAGAGCGTCACCTCGAATCCACCCCTGGGCGCGGAGCCGCTCAGCCGCACGGTGCCCTGCAGTGGCTCGCCGGGGCCGAGGGTGGCGGGCATCTCCAGGCTCTCCAGCGCCACCGCGCCCCCCGAGGCCGCGTCCGTGGCGCGGAGGGTGGCGCCGCCGGCCGTCACCGTGCCGCCGGGAGCGATCACCCCGCCGATCCGGAAGTCGTTCGGGATCGATCCGCCGGTCCTGGTGCCAGTCGCCCGATCCTGGTCATCGAAGCCCCCTGGGACGATCCAGAACCACATCTCGAAGTCGGTGCCCTCCTCGCCGCCCCTCCCCCCCAGCTCCAGGAGGGTCGCGACCATCGCCGTTGGTGATCTCATGGCGTCGGGCACCCCGAACGCCATTCCGCCCAGGTACTGGCGGGGCTCGTCCTTGCCCCAGATGAACCGGCCCTTCAGCGTCAGGTGAGCGAGCAGTCGGCCCGCTTGCTCGAGCTCCTTCCCGAAGAGCCCGACGAGGTACCAGAGCGCGCCCTCCGACGGCGTCCAGACGATCGCGCTGTCCTCGACGCGCACGGTCCCGTCCAGCGCCACCGTCAGCGTGCCCGCCGGCATGCGCACCCCCGCGGCCAGCGTTTGCTGGGGTTCGAAGAAGAAGGGAATGTCCACCGTCACGCTGCAGACCGGCTTCCGCCCCATGAGGCCGTTGAAGGACAACGGATCCAGCCCCTTCGAGCAATGCACCGCGATCCCCTTCGCCAGCCTGCCGAGCTGGAGGGGGTTGTCGTTGAGGATCTCCATCTTGTCCGCGCCGTGAACCGCCACCCGGGTGACGGTGATCCCCTTCCGGCCTCCTTCGCGCTGGCAGAGCAGGTCCAGCGCCGCCTGCACGTCGCCGACGCCCTTGAGCGCGTCGCACTTGCCGGGCTGGTACTGCACCTGGTCCGCGAGCAGCCACGTGGCGCCGAACTCCACCGACGTCGATCCGCCCCGCAGCCATGGCGCGGGGAGCTGCCCCGGGTCGGGGACACTGGCGGTCACCTGCTGGGCCGCCGGTCCCTTCGGAGGGTCGGCGAGGCGCCAGTAAGCCTCCGCCTTCCCGTCCGCGTCCGTGGCCACCTCCAGCTTGTTCTTGCCGCCGGCGGCGGGCGTCGTGGAGAGCAGTCCGCCGTCCGTCGCCGCGAAGGTGACCGTCACGCCCTTCACGGGTCCGCAGTCGGAGACCAGGCGGACGGTGAGCGGCTGCTCCAGCGGCTTCCCCTTCGCGGCGTGCTGCCCGTCGCCGCCCACGTAGAAGAGGTTGGCGGTGCGCGCCAGCCGCTCCAGCGCGTCCTGCACCGTGGTGGAGCCCGCGAGCCCCGCGCACCCCGCCGGCGCGGCGAAGTGCACCTGCCTGGCCTCGCTGAGGTTGGCGTTGAAGTGGAGGTCGGGGTGGTCGGCCTCGGCGCCGTGCTGGAGGAGCTCGGCGCGCACCCGCTGGTCGTTGACGGCCGTCCCCAGCCGCCACTGCACCGAGGCCACCCCCGCCACGGTGGAGACGAGGACCGGCCCGGCGACGAATCCCGCTCCCCCGTTCAGCAGCCCCCCGCCCTCCGCCACGGTGAAGCGCACCACCGCGCCCTCCACGGGAAGGCCGCCGTTCATCACCCCCACCTGCAGCGGGTAGCGGAGGTCGGGGGTGGTGGGCATGGCCTCCTGCCCGTCGCCGCCCAGGTACACCATCCGCACCATCGACGTCAGCGGCGGGAAGATCTTCCGGCAGTCGGTGGCCTTCCATCCCCCGCCCGCCAGCAGCGGCTGGAGGATGGAGAGCGGGCAGTAGGCGCGCGCCACGCCGTGGGGCGGGACGGCGACCGCGGCGTTCCCCTCGCGCGGCCACTCCACGTCGCCGCCGGCGGTGCGGGCGGGGATGGCCCACCAGTCGCCGGGGAGGTGGACGCCCCCCGCCTCGAACCAGACCTGCACCCCCTCCTCCAGCTCGACCCACTTCCCGGGATCGACGGCGGCGGTCCCGTCCCAGCGGCGCACCTCCCACCCGGCCGCCACGCCGGTCAGGTCCAGCGCGGGGGCGCCCGGGAGCGCCTCCAGCGTCAGCGTCCCGTCCGCCTCCTCCGTCACCGCGGCCAGGAGCCCCGTCTCGCCGCGCAGCGCCGCGCCGGCCCCGGTGATCTCCACCACCTGGCCGGGCGCGAAGTCCAGCACGTCGTCGCGCCCCCGCGGCTCCACCTCCACCTCGGAGGTGGCGGTGAAGACGGAGCGCACGCGCGAGACCACGTGGCCGTTGTCGCGCGACCACTTGTAGGTGGGGGCGCCGCCGCCGGCGTGGATCTCCACGCGGTACAGCTGGTTCTCCAGCCGCCGGTAGCCCGCGCCCTGCGGGACGATGCACGGGGTGGCGCCGGCCTGCGCCGGCTGGGCCTGGGCGCGCAGCCGCCCGGTGCCCTGCCCCTGCGGCCGCCACCCGGGCCCGAAGGTGGCGCAGACGACGTTCGGCTCCTTGATCTCCTCCAGCCGCACCCGCCACGCCACCTGCGTGCGGGTGGCGGTGTCGGGCCCGCCCAGCGCCACCTCGCGCAGCCGTGGCGCGTCGTGCGCGGTGACGTGGCGCTCCCACACCTCCAGGTAGGCCAGGTAAGAGGTCCCCGCCGCCGGCGCGGGAGGCGACGCCAGGTCGGGCTGCGCGAGGTAGGTGGCCAGCCGGCGGACGGCGGCGTTCGCGAAGCTCGTGGGATCCGGCAATGTCGGCGCGAAGTCGATCTGCCTCTTCCCCTCCGCCGCGTCGTCCGCGCCGCTGACCCGCGCCCGGTGCACGGCCGATCCGCTTCCCCGGATCTCCAGCCAGTCGTTCGCCTTCACGGCGGCGCCGTCCAGGTAGCCGGAGGGGAGGACCAGCGATCCCGCCTTCACCTCCGACGCGGTCGCCTTTTCCCCGCCCACCTCCACCAGGATCCCGTCCACGTACATCCGCCCCGGCGACAGGGCGAAGTCGTGCCCGCCCGGGAGGACCAGGGGGAGGGGGACCACGCCGAACCCCGGCTCGGCCCACGGCGCGCCCACGAGGCCCACCACGTCGCGGATCTCGACGCGCTCGCGGTCCAGCTGCAGATCGACCTGCTCGTTCCAGTCGGCGTCCACCTGTACCCGGCCCTGCTGCAGGCGCACGCCGCTGTAGTGGTCGGCGCGCCGGAAGGTGAAGCGCGTGAAGTCGCCTTTCATGGGTGGATCCTTTCGAGCGGCCGTTGCTCAGGTGACGAAGAAGACGCCGGCCTCCAGGCCGAAGCGGAGGTACTCGTCCAGGCTTTCGCGGAACCGGTCCAGGCGCCAGGCGGCCTGGAGCAGGTTGAAGGCGCCCATCTCGTTGTCGTCGTCGGCGCCGCGGAAGATCTCGGGGGCGCAGGTGGCGTCGAGCTGGGCGTACGCCGGGGTGCCGTAGCGGACGGAGACGAAGTCGGGGCGCACGCGTCCCTCCACCGCCCGCTGGACGCGCGTCCGGACCTCGGCGGGGACGGCTCCGCCGGTCCGGCGCTCCTCCGCCGACAGCGCCTCGCGCAGCGCCAGCTCCGGCTGGCAGCGGTAGGGGCGGGGGACGGCGGAGCCGGCGGGGACGAAGGAGTGGCGCACGCACCCCGTCTGCCGGCGGTCGGCCACCACGGGCTCGGTGAAGATGCACGACGAGCCCAGCACCAGCTCCCGCACCCGCACCGAGCCGAAGACGGTGCAGCGCTCCAGCGTGGCCGGCGGCCCCGGGTCGCCCGGGAAGGGGCCGGCCAGGGCAACGGGGGGATCGGCGGCGCCGGGGGGATGGCCGGGGTCCAGCCCCAGCTCCGCCACCGTCGTGGCGTCCCCCGGATCGGCGAGGAACCTGGGCGTGTCGCCCCCCTCGCCGGCGATGACGAAGAGGCGGCGGCCGTCCGTGGCGACCACGGCCCCGGTGAAGGGGCTCGGGCCGGGGGCGGCGCCGCGGACGGCCTTCTGCAGCGCGGCCGCGGCGTCGGCCAGGGTGGCCGTCCGGGGCGGAAGGTCGAGGGCGACCGGGAAGGGCCCCGCGCCGGAGATGGTCACCTGGAGCCGCGGCTGCGCGGCGGAGAGGCGGAAGCGGCCCAGCGCCGATCCCACCCGCGCCATCCGGGGGATCGCCGCGCCCTTCGACCCCAGGCGCAGCGCGGACAGGTCGCCCCCCGCGTTCGGCGGCTGGAGGGAGGAGGCGGGGATGCCGGAGACGACGGCGATCTCGTTCCCCGCGAGCCTCACCACCGCGTCCTGGTAGGCGGGGGTGTTCGCGGCCGCGCGGACGAGGGCGGCCACGCGGGCCAGCGCGGCCGACGGCTTCTCCCCCACGCGCGGGACGGTGACGCGCGCCTCCGCGATCCAGGCGGGCTCCGGGGTGCCGCCGTGGACGATGCTGTCCGCGGCCTCGATCCCCGGGCCGTCCGCGGGGAGGCGGAGGGGGCCGGTGATCGACTTCTCCAGGCGGACCCGGAGCGCCAGGCACCCCGGATCGGCCGCGATGGACGGCGCCCACGGGACGGCCGGCTCGCCGTCCGGCGTCAGCCCGCGTCCGGGGACGATCGTGGAGTCCCTGATCGTCAGCACCTCGAGATCGCCATCGACCATGATCGTCCCCGCCAGCAGGACGCCGTCCAGCGTCAGCGCGGAGTCGGCCGCGCCGGTGGCCTGGATCGATCCCACGAGGACCGGGCGCTGCTGGTCGGCGGCGAGGATCGTCAGGGACGCGCCTTCGGGGAGGGAGATGGCCAGGTCGCCCGCGTAGGTGCGGCTGTCCTCGATCACCAGGACGGCCGGCTGGTGCGGCCGCGGCGTCCACCCGGCGAGCGCGGCGGCCGGCGTGGGATCGTCCGACGGAACGCGCATCAGCGTCAGCCCGGCGGTGTCGGGATCGACGACGATGCCTCGTGGATACGGGCCGCCGCCCAGGTCGCCGGGGAAGCCGTAGGCGTACGTCACCTCGACACCGGCCGCCGGCGCCTCGCCCGCCGGGAAAGCGATGCGGCCCAGCACCGGATCGACCGACACCGTCCCCGCCGCGGGGAGGCGCCAGGAGGAGAGGTCGCAGACGCGCAGGTCCGCGACGGGGCGCGGATCGGGCGCGTTCGCCGCGAAGACGCGGAGGACGGGGGGCGGATCGAACCAGGGGCCGCCCGCCGTCTCCCCCGTCGCGGCGGCGTCGCGGCGCGCCTTCAGCTCGTCGAAGAGCGGGCGGCGGCGGAGGCGGCCGGGGACGTCGTGCTCTCCCGCCAGCCGATCGATCTCCTCCTCGCCGCGCGGGACGGCGAAGAGCGGCGCGTCGTTGCCGAGGGGAGAGAAGGTGAAGAGGAGCCCCTGCTTCGTCGGATCGGCCGCGATGGCCTCGAACGCCGTCGACCGCGTCAGCAGGTACTCCTGGAGGCGCCAGAGGAAGATGCCGACGTGGGGGATGTCGTATCGCCCCCGTCCGTTGTCCACGTGGCGGACGTCCGCGTTGTGGCAGGCCTCCTCGAAGGGGCCGCCCAGCCGCTCCAGCGCCTCGGCGCTCCGGAGCGAGACGGTCGCGGGGGCGTGGAGGCGGACGTGGTTGAGGTGCTGCGACGCCACCATCCGCTCGAAGAACTCCACGGCTCGCGCGGGCCACCCGGTGACGTCGCGGGCCAGCTGCTCCAGGACGGCGGCCGTCCCCTTCCGCCGCCGGTATCCCACGGTGTTGGCGACGAAGGCGCGCTGCGAGAAGCCGCCCTCGCGGGGCGAGCCGGCCAGCCCGCGCACTCCCAGCAGGTCGCCGATGTAGGGGACCACCCACTCCTGGCAGGTCTCCACGAACCAGTCGTCCGCCAGCCGCTCCACGTCGGCGTCCAGGCGGTCCAGCTCCTCCTGCATGACGGCGGTGAGCGCCTCCAGCGCCCGCCCGCCGTGCACCTCGTCGGCGGTGCGGATGTGGCGGGGGAGGAGCTCGAAGAGTCGGGTGCTCACACGGCCTCCTTCTTCGCCGGGGCCAGCGAGACGCCGACCGGGTTGACCAGCAGGAGCTGCGCGGGAAGGATCTCCCCCGCCGACCCGGCGCGCGCCTTCGCCACGGCGAGGACGGCGTTCAGGCCGCCGGAGGCGGGGGCCGTGTCGGGATCGTCCACCAGGAAGAGCTCGTCCAGGTCCACGGCGACGACTCCCGTCGTCCCCTGGAGGACGGTGACCACCTCCGCCGCCGTGACCGGCTGGCCGAAGCCGCGCCGCGCGAAGGAGAAGGCGTCCAGCACCGCCGCCGCGGCCGCCGCGAGGACGTCCGCCTGCACGCGGCGGGGATCGGCGCGGATCGTCGCCTTGAGGTTGAAGTAGAGGCGGTCGAAGCTGTCCAGCTGGAAGGGCGGGCCGGGGTCGCGGAGCGACATCACCGCCTCGCGCAGCGTCGTGCGCAGCGGCGCGTCCTCCGGCACCTCCTCGCCGTAGACGTCGGCGATGGTGAGGTGGACCAGCGCGTGCTCGCCGCGCGGGATGGCCACCGACTGCGCCTTGCCCACGCCCGCGAACCCCGCCGCGAAGTCCTCGTAGTCGCGGAGCGAGACGATGCGGTCCATGGTCAGCACGGTGCGCGGGGCGTTGGCGCGGGCGCCGTCGCGGTCCTCCGGGTCCTCGGCGCCCGAGGCCTCGACCGGGTTCGTCACCTCGCGGATCCCGAGCGGGCGGGTCTGCATCAGGGAGATGCTGGACGCGCCCACCATCCCCGGCGTCCCGATGCCGAAGCGGTAGGTGGCGTGGACGTTCTCCGCCCCCGTCGGGAGCCGCGCGCCCATCTCCCCGTCGCCGAAGACCACCCGGGCGCGGCCGTCCTCCTGGAGGCGGACGGTGTAGGCTTCCGCGGCCGGGTCGAGGCCGTAGAGGGCCGGGGCCTCCTCCCAGAGCACGCCGTCCACGCGCACCTCCATCGTTCCCTCCGTCCCCGTCGCCGTCGGCGCGGCCACGTAGGTGACGGGCGACTTGCGCGGGACGAACGCCTGGTTGGCGAGGGCGCCGTTGCCGCTTCCCAGCACCTCGCGCGTGGTCTCGCCATGCGTTGCCTTCACCACGTTGGCGTTGATGCGCACGGACTCGCGGAGGTAGCGGAAGCGGAGCGGCGCCTCGAAGTAGAGCGTGGTCAGCCCCTCCTGGTGGACCACGTCGCGGAGGATGGCGATCTCGGCGCCGGCCACGCCGGGGAGGTCGGCGCGGTCGCCGCGCACGGCCACGGGCTGACCGACGGCGAGGCCCAGCGCCAGCACGTCCAGCTCGACCTGGTCGTCCTCCGCCGTCCCCGCCCCCACCTCCGTCTCGATCGGCATCGCCGCCAGCTCCAGCCGCGCGTCGCCCGCGTGCAGGATGGTGGAGTGGATGATGGTCTTGCGGACCTTGAAGCTCTCGACGCCGCCGGTTTCCACGCCGCCGACCTTCTTTCCCTCGCCGATCCTCTCCACGTCGAACCCGGTGCAGCGCGAGCTGAGCGAGTAGTCGGCGAGCGAGGCTTCCTTGACCGACTTCACGCGGAAGGCGGTGGGAGCGTCTTCCTCCTTGGCCGTGGTGCTCTCCAGGAGAAGCAGGCTTCCCTCGACCACCTCCGGATGCGTGCGCTCGGCGAAGAAGTCGACGGCGTGCGACTCCGGATAGGTGTAGCGCGCGCCGGTCGCCGCCGGGGCCTTGGGCTGGGACTGCTCGGCGATGGTGGGCTCGTTGGCGTCGCCGTCCCAGGTCATCAGGTAGGCGACGGTGGTCCCCGTGGGCGCACCGCCCGTCTTGCTGCTGTCGTAGCGCGCGGAGACGGCGAGCGAGTCCCAGCGCGGCGCGTTGCTGCCGAAGGGGGCGGTGCGGAGCGGGAAGGCGTAGATCCCCTCGGGGATGGCGTTGGCGTCCGCCTGCTCCTCGGGGACGGTGGACTTCGGGCGGAGGAAGCGCATGGCGGCCGCCAGGTGCTGGCGGTTCCAGCGCTGCAGGGAGACCATGGCGCCCAGGTCGCGCTCGCTCCAGCGCTGCGCCCGGATCTCGCCGATGCGCTCCCGGTTCAGCACCAGCTTCTGCACCTTCGGCAGGCCGACGGTGAGGATGGGGATGAACGGCGGCGGCTTCTTGGCCGCGGCCAGCTTCAGCTGCGTGCGGCCGCGGACGTCGTCGTGGGCGACGGCCAGGACGCGGCGGGGCGCGGCGGTGGCCTTGTCCCCGGTTTTGGTGACGTAGCAGACCCAGGCGCCGGGGCGGATGTCCCGCCGGCCGGCGAGCCAGACCTCCGACACGTCCGGATCCAGCACCTGCGGCCAGGTGAGGCGCGGGCGCAGCTCGTTCCAGGCGCCCTGCGCCACCATCTCCCCCTCCGTCTCGAAGACCTGCGGGAGCGCCTTCTCCACGGGAATGCTCTGCACCTTCGTCCCCGCCGGCACGGTGGCATGGGGGGGCGAGGAGCCCGCCGTCTCCACCGTGAAGGCGAGGTAGGCGGTGGCGGCGACGCCCGGCTTCAGCTCGTAGCCGATGGCGCGGGCCAGCTCGCGGACGGACCGGCGCTCGGTGGCGGTGCGGAGGAACCCCTCGTTGGCGATGCGCTCCTGGTAGAAGGTCACCACGTCCGCCGCCACGGCCCACGCGTCCAGGAGGGCGATGGCGGGATCGTCCGGCTGGCGGGTGGTGAGCGCGCGGAGCGGGGCGGGGGCGTCGGCGCCCTCGCCCACCGGGAGGGTGGAGAGGCGGCGGAGCATCCGCGCCAGGAAGGTGGGGTGCGTGCCGACGCGGTACGCCAGCGCGGGAAGCCCGGGGCGGTTGGTGGGAAGCGCTCCCTCCGCCGGCCCCTCGCAGCACCCGCAGGCGCAGGGGCCGATGCCGTCGCAGCCGCTCATGATCCCCCCCGCATGAAGATCTCGAGCCTGCCGTTCTCCGGCGCGCTCGGGTCGTTGTCCAGCCGCGCCACCTCCAGCCGCCCCATCTTCATCATCGCCGCGTCCAGCTCGCCCGCGGCGGCCTTGCCGAGGCGCTGGAATCGGTGGTCGGCGGAGGGCGCGGCCCTGGTCGGGGGCGCGAAGTCCACCCAGTCGACCCCCGCGACGCCCATCGCCCGCGCCACCAGGGGGCTCAGGTGGACGGGCTGCCCGAAGGTCCACTCGTCCGGGTGGAAGAAGGCGCGGCGCCCGTCCGGGAGCTCGCCCCTCCCCAGCTCGCGCAGCAGCGCCTGCCGCACGTCGGCCCGCGAGTATCCCGGCTTCGCGCAGACGCTGAACGCCACGTCCAGCGGGACGAAGCGGGGCGCGTCGATCTCCAGGTCGTAGCCGGCCATGCGGAAGCGCTCCAGGAAGGCGCGCAGCCGCGTCTCGAACTCCGCGTCCACGGGGAGCCCGCCCACGCGGTCGACGGTGACGAAGACGGTGTACCAGCTCCCCGTCCACCGCCGGGTGGCGGCGGCGCGCTGCACCTCGGGGTGGCGCTCGGCGGCGGCGGCGTAGTCGGCCTCGGTGACGGCGCGCTCCTGGACGCGGAAGGCGTGGGGGGCGTGGAGCCGCACCTTCTCGATCGGCTCCGGGTCGGTCCCGCCGGCCGCGGCGAGCGGGTTGCGGACGCCCCGCACCTTGTCGGCTGGCCCGGGCATGGCGGCGATGCGCACCAGCGAGTCGGCGCCCACGTTCCCCGCGCGGCCGCCGCCCAGGCGGTAGCGCGCGCGCATCTCCGTCCCCGCGGCCGGCGCGCGCCCGTGCACGCCGTCGCCGAAGCGGAGGGAGGCGCGGCCGTCGTCCTGCGCCTCCACCACGAAGTCGGCGGAGAAGGGGCGCGAGCTCAGCAGGTCGCGCCGCGGCGTCCACTCGGTGCCGGCGCCGCGCAGCTCCACCGCCGCGCGCACGGTGCGGAGGTCGCCGTCCAGGATGGCGGCCGCCGCCTGGCGCCGCGCCCGCCCCCCGTCGTACGCCCGGGCGAAGGCGGCCCCCGCGCGCGACAGCGGCGGGCGAAAGCGTCGTCCCTCGGCCGGGAGCGGGAGCGTTTCCCAGGGGAGCGGCGACGGAGCCTTCGGCGCGGCCGTCCACACGGGCGACGCGGGGAAGGTGCGGCCGTGGTCGGCCAGGACCACGTTGCCGCGCGCCACGGCGACCGGGAAGGGCTCGCCGTCCACCTCCCTCTTCCAGTGCAGGCAGAGGGCGAAGGGAAGGGCGTCGCGCGCGTGCCAGGTGATCTCCAGCACCGTGTGGCCGCCGATGGGATCCGTGCGCTGGCGTGGCCGTTCGTGGAGGCGCACGGCGTGGCGATGCGAGAGATCGGCGTTCTGCGGAAGGCCATCCGCGCCGGCGATCTCCTCGAAGATCAGGACGTCGCCCTCCCTGAGCCCCAGATCCGCCTCCGAGCCCCTGAGGGTGGCGCGCGTGGCGCCCTCCGGGAGGCAGCACTCCTTGTTTCCCCAGGTGTGGATCTCGATCAGGTTGCGCTCCGGGCGCAGCTCGGCGTCGTGCAGCGTCTCGAACACCGTGGCCCCGCGCGCGGCGGCGGCCTCCACCTGCCAGGGGCGGATGACGACGGGGCTCTCCGCCTCGCCGGTGAGGACGGGGGTGCGCGCGGGGAGGACGGTGGCGCCCGCGACCTCCACGGCCAGCCAGGCGCGCGCGTTGGCCCCGTCGTGCATGGGGTAGTCGAGGAGGCGCGCGTGGCGGCGGACGGAGGAGCGGAGGCGCGCCGTCGACAGGTACGCCTCCGTCGCCGCCGCGTCCTGGTGGTAGCTCAGCCGGTCGGCCGCGTAGGCCAGCAGCTCCACGACGGTCACGCCCACGTCGGCCGGATTGCGCTCCGTCCACTGCGGCGCGGTGACCGACATGCGGTCCAGCATCAGCCGGCGGAAGGAGGCGTAGTCGCGGGCCAGGTAGTCGATGCGTGGGGCGGGGGAGAGCTCCTCGCGGCAGTCGTCGGCGGGCCGGCAGTCGAAGTCGCTGGGGCAGTCCACCTTGAAGGAGAACGCCACCTCCGAGGAGACGGGGTCGAACCCCGCCGGCGGCTCCTTGGCCGTGGGCGTGGCGACCAGCGCCAGGACGTAGCGCGAGAAGTCGCCCGGCTCCCGCACCGTGACGGTGAGCACCTTCCCCGACGCGGAGATGCTGGTGACGCGCGGATCGACCACGCGCACGCCGCCGCGGATCACCACCTGCGGCGCGGTGAGCGCGGGGGAGGCGGGGAAGCCGCCGGGCTGGCCGGGGAGCGGGTGGAGGAAGTGCACCGAGAGCGTGGTCTGGGCCGCGTCCACCTCCAGGTAGTCGATCCCGTTGGCCACGACGGGATCGGCCTCGATCAGCCGCGCGCGGCGCCCGGCGTTGCCGCAGGCGTAGACGAGGCCCACGTCACACCTCCCGCGAGAAGGCGTCGGTGCGCCGCTCGCCCGTGCGGCGCACCACGTACTCGATGGTGACGCGGAGCGTGGAGTCCTCGGCCACCACGGAGAGGCCGGTCACCTGGACGACGTCGCCCAGCCACTGCTGGAGGGCGCCCTGGATCATGAACTGGGTGGCCGTGGCCAGCTCGTCGCCGCTGGGCGCGAACACCAGCTGCATCACCCCCGAGCCGAAGGTGGGGCGGTTGACGCGCTCCCCCGGCGAGGTGAAGAGCACCAGCTCGATCAGGTCGCGGACGTGGTCGGCCGGGGTGGCGAGCGCCGTCCGGCCGCGCGCGTCGACGCGGAAGGGGTGGTCGATCTGCATGGGCGTCACATCCCTTTCACGCGAAGCTGGGTCACGGACACCTGCGGCGGGCCGCCGGGGATCCCCTCGGCGCTCTGGCAGAGGCCGGTGCTGGCCTGCAGGAGCACGGGCTGGCCGCCCACCTTCACGCGAAGCGCGGGGACCATCCACTGCACCTGGACGCAGGGCTGCGGCTTGGTGCCGCCGGGGATGGGCACCTGGAAGGGGCATCCGGCGATGGGGTAGCTGTCGGCCATGGTGGCGGCGGGCTGGCCGCCCAGCCGGACCCGCGGGTTGCCGGGGGCCACGGACACCTGGCCTCCGTGCGGGCACATCGCCGTCATTCCCACGTGCAGCAGAAAGCCGGGCATCGGTGGTCTCCGGGTGAGTTTATCCGACGGCGTGGTGTGTCGGGCCGTCTATCTCCAGAAAAGAAGTCCTTAGTCCTTAGTCCGTAGTCCTTAGTCCTTAGTCCTTAGTCCTTAGTCCTTAGTGCTTGGTCCTTGGGACGGGCTTCGGCTCGCTTCGGCGGCGGCCGTCGATCCCCTTCCGTCTCCCGCCGACGCGCGTCAGATCACTTCCAGGGCGCCGTTGTTGATGGAGACGCCGGCGGGGGAGAGCTTGATGCTGTTGGCGCCCATGCTCAGCTCCATCCCGGACGAATTCATCACCAGCTTCATGGGGATGGCGGCGCCGGGGGGGCCGGCCTCCAGGGTGACGCCGCCCGCTCCGGGGAGCTCGGAGAGGGTGAGGGTGATGCCGTCCAGCTTCAGCACCTTGACCTGCGGGAGCGGGGCGCTGAGCGCGGCCATCTCGCCCGTTCCCCAGAAGCACCCGGCCAGGATGGGGAAGTCGGGGTCGCCGCCCTCGAACTCCACCCAGACGTTGGCGCCCACCGGCGGCGTCAGCAGCAGCCCCACGCCGCTCCCCGCGATGGGGACGCACGGCATCGCCCAGCTCAGCGATCCGCCGCCCAGCACGGCGGGCACGCTCACCTGCACGCGCCCCATCATCATGGGGTCGATGTTGTTCTCCACCTTGCCGCGGTACTTCCCGTAGAACGTGCTCATCTGCCGCGTCCACCCGTGAGTGTGTGTCGTGCCGCCCGGCCGTCGCCGATCGATCCCCGGATCGGAGCCGATCAGAAGACGGGGACGATGGGGACGGTGGAGCCGTAGCCGTCGCGGGCCAGGGAGAAGTGCTGCGAGTACTCGCCGCGCGAGAGGACGTGGCGCACCTCGCGCACGTACCAGAATCCGTCGTAGGTCCACCCCGCGCCGCGCACGCCGACGAGTCCGCGCGGCTGCAGGAGCCGGCCGTAGCGCGCGGCGTCCAGCTCGCCGGTGGCGGTGACCGCGTCGGCGGAGGCGTCCACCTGGCCCTGCGCGCGGGCGAAGGCCTGGGTGGCGCTCACGCCGCTCTGGCGAAACTGGCGGCGCCGCACGTCGGGCTGGTTGACCAGCCAGAGCGGCATCACCGAGAGCGGCACGCGCAGCGAGGCGAAGGTCATCACGGGAATCGCCTGGTTGCTCAGCCGGTCCTGCACCTTCCCCTCGACCAGCGTGGGCCCGTTGCCGTCGCTGCCGAAGGAGATCGACCGGACGTTGGTCTCGGGCCCCATGTCCACCGAGAGCGCGGACTGCGGGATCCCCAGCCGCACCGGCGGGCCCCAGTAGCCCGTGTTCATCATGGGGAGCGGGCCGGGGATGACGTAGAAGACGTAGCCGTGGCGCGCCGCCATCCGCTGGAGGTACTCCAGGTCCGTCCCCTGCTGCACGGGGATGCGCTCGATGGGGAGCGCGGGGTCCAGGGCCACGGGGGGGATAACCATGGGGATCATCCCGGCGGAGGCGATCAGCTTGTTGGCGATGATCGTCTCCTCCTGCGCCGGGTGCTCCACCGACTTCTCCTCGCGGTCCATCGCCAGCGACACGTCCTCGCCGATCACGGTGATCCTGGAGGTGCCGGGACGGTCGCCCGGCTGCAGCGACTGCCGGGTGATGTAGCCGTCGATGAGCACGGCGGGGATGGCGGAGAGCGTCACGATGAGCACCACGCGGCTGTTGGGGCGCAGCAGCGGGAGCGCCAGCAGCGGATGGTCGAGCGCGGCCAGCGCGCCGCCTCGGCCGGTCTCGAAGGTCAGGCTGAACCCCGAGCGCCCCTGGTCGGAGTGCGTCACCTCGGCGCTCACCAGCGCCTCCGCCAGCGGCATGGGCGCCGGGAGGGGCACCGTGGGCCCGACCATGAGCGTGAGGTGGATGCCCAGGAGCATCAGCGCGGCTCGAACTGGGGGACGGGGACGCGCAGGGTGCGGCCGGCCTCCTGGGTGAGCTCGTCGGGGCGCATGGCGTCGTTGGCGTCGCACACGCGCCAGAACATCTCCGCGTTGCCCAGCGTCCGGTGGGCGATCAGGTCCAGCCGGTCACCCTCCACCACGGTCACCTCGGCCAGCACGGGGAGCGCGGCGCCCTGCGGGAGAAAGCGCCGCTGGACGTAGCGCACCTCGCGGCCGTCCGGGGTGGTGTGGACGGAGGTGGGGATGGCGTGGTAGCGGCTGGTTTCGTCGAACATCGGGGTTCTGCTCCCTCGTCGGCGGTGATGAACTGAAGTGCTTGGTGCTTAGTCCTTAGTGCTTGGTCCTTGGTGCGAGCTGCGAGCTGCGAGCTGCCTCCGGCGGTGATGCCGATCTCCCGGTTCGCTTCGGCCGGATCCGCGGCGGCCGGCGACGTGCGGCGTCCTCGGCGGTGTCGCCGCTGCCGCGCCCGGGCATCGCTGCTTCGTCGGCTGGATCCCACGGCCCCGCGGGCTTCCGCGTGGCGACGATATCGGTGTGGCCAGAGCCTCTGGATGGCTGCTGGACCGCGAACGACTGAACCGCGAACGGCTGTGTGGACGACGACAGTGCCGCGGGATCGGGCAGTTACTAAGGACCAAGCACCAAGGACCAAGCACTTCTTTTCTTCTTTTCACAGCAGCGGCACGCCCCCCGCCACCGCGCTCAGGCTCCCCACGCTCCCCACCACCGCCATCGCCTCCTTCACCGCCTGGTGTGCCAGGAACATCGCGTAGCCGGGGTGCGTGACGGGGAGGTCGCTGTACGTCAGCACCCGCATCTGCAGCGAGACCCTGGCGCGGATGGGGTTCAGCTGCGGGTCGTGCGCCTCCTCGGTGATCGTCAGCCCCGTGATGCGCACGGGGAGGATGCGCTTGGGGCCCCAGATGAAGAGGGTGAAGGGCGCGGTGGGCGGGAGGATCTCGATGGTCCCCAGCGCCAGGAGCACCGTGTTGGCCACCACCAGCGCGGTCTTGGGATACAGCAGCATCTCCAGCGCGGAGAGCTGCGGATACACGCCCATGGAGACGGCCACGCCGTCGCCCCGCTCCAGCTGGTCGGTGGCGTCCACCTCCACCTCGATCCCGATGGTCTCCACGGCGGCGCCCTTGATGCGCATGGGCTCGGCGCGGTCGCTTCCCTCGCCGTCCGTGGTCTGCGCGGCCAGGGTGCGCGTCATGGTGTCCGGGTTGTACTGGAACACCGTGACGCTGGCCAGCGGGTTCAGCGGGTCCAGCCCCACGATGGCGCCCTTCAGCAGGCGCGGGGTGCGGGTGAACGTCATGCGGGGCTCCGGTGGGAGAGGGGGGGCGTCACAGGTCGGGCTCGGGCTCGGAGTCGTCGCCGAACGGGCGCCCGCGGCCGTTGGTCCGCACCGTCTCCCGCACGTCGCGCTCGCAGGAGTCGCGGTTCGCCGGGCCCATGATGCGCAGGCACTCCAGCATCTCCGTGTCCTCGCGGTAGTTGGTCTGCCCGGGGCGGCGCAGCGACCACGGCGCCGACGGCGTTCCGTACCGGGCCGTGGCGGAGGGGGCCAGAGTGGCCGGGGCCGCGCCCGCGGGGTCGGCGGCGGTGCCCCTCCACGAGCGCCACTCCTGGTGCCAGATCTCCTTGGAGGTGTCGTACGTGTCGAAGCCGTGCGCCACGGCGTGGCGGCTCAGCCACACGCCGGCGGCGGAGCGGAAGGCCTCGGCGTTGCGCGTCCGGTCCTCGCCGTGCGCCTGCACGTTCGTGGCGCTGGTGGCGTACTGCCAGCCGATGTCCGCCACCAGCCCGGAGTGGTGGGTGGATGCGCCGCGGGGCGCCTTGAAGCCGGCCGTGATCTCCACCAGCCTCGCCGCCAGCGCGGGCGTCCACCCGGGCTCCCCCGCCACCGCGTCGCGGAAGCGGTTGTGCGTGGCCGATCCCGTGAACCCCAGCTCGCTCTGCGCCAGCGCCTCCTGCGCGGCGGGAAAGGCGAGCGTCCCGAAGATGGTGGGGTTCAGCGCGATGGTCCGCCGCAGGGCGCCCAGGTAGAGGGCGCCCTCGTGGGCCGTCGGCGCGCGGTAGGCGCTCTCCACCGTGGCGCCGCTCAGGCTCTGGTCCCCGATCCGCGCCCCCTCGGCGCGCATGTCCGTCATCAGCGTGCTCATCGCGCCGAGCACGGCGGGGTGCACCGACTCCGTCCCCGCCGCGCCGGGCCCCGTGTAGGTGACGAGCGCGGTTCCCGGGTGCTGGAACTTCGGCCGGTTCACCTGGTTGGTGTGGTGCGCCTCCGCCGGGAAGCGGTGGAAGGTCCCCTGCGTGGTGGCGAACCTGGTGGCCGGCGTCACGTCCAGCTCGTACACGCGCCGCACCGCCAGCGGCGACCTCCGCAGCGCCGTCGCCCCGCCCGCCGGTCCACCGGTCCGCGCCGCCTCGTCCGCCTCCCGCTCCGCCGCGTCCGCCACGGAGCCGATGGGGATCGGCCCGCCGGCCGGCGCCTCGGCCCCCCGCTGCTGGACCACGTGCGCCAGCTCGTGCGCGATCAGCCTCCGCCCCGACTCCGATCCCGGCGCGTACCGCCCCGCGCCGAAGACCACGCTGCGCCCCACCGTGTACGCCGCCGCGTCCACCGCCCGCGCCGACTCCGCCGCCCGCCCGTCCGCGTGCACCCGCACGTCCGCGAACGAATGCCCGAAGCGCGGCTCCATCTCGGCCCTGGCCCCCGCGTCCAGCGGCCGTCCGGACGAGCGCAGGACGTCGTGCACGATCGGCGGGGCGACCGACGGGGCGGGCGCGGGAGAGGCGGCGAGGCGCTGGAGGCGCTGCTTCCGGCACCCGGCGCACTCGCCCGTGGACCCCGTCGCGCCGCCGCAGGCGCACTTGCGTTGCGGGACCCCGGAGCCCGGGCGCGCCGTGGCGGTCGCGAGGTCGGCGCGCGCGTGCGTCATGGCGTGGTCCGCCGCGCGACGATCCGCCCGGCCGTGGCCCGGATCACCCGGTTGAGCGTGGAGATCAGCCGCTGCCGGATGCCGCGGGCCTCCGCGAGCGCCGTGGCGCGGGTGGCGCGCGCCGCGGGGGTGGAGGTGTCCTGCGGGATCACCGTCCCGCTCTGCGTGTGCACGTGGAACGACATGGGGTCCAGCGTGGTCTGCGTGGCCGCCAGGAGCCGCAGCACCCGGTACGAGACCTCGTTGGAGAGGAAGCTCCCGCCGGGGCCGGAGAGCACCGTGGCGGTGTGCGTGGCGCCCCCCAGGGTGAATTCCAGCGAGACGCCGTCCGCGCTTCGCCGCATCCCCTGGATGATGGTCCGCAGGGCGGCCCGGTCGGTGATGGCCACCGTGTTCGAGGTGGGGGCCGCCAGCCCCAGCGCCGCGAGCGCGGACCGCGCCGCCGCCAGCGTGGCGAAGCGGAAGGTGACGTCGTCGCCCGTGGCGGGGCGAGGCACCCCCGGCGAGCTCCCGCGGGGCGCCAGCGCGGTGTCGGCGGCGATGTCGTCGATGGGGCCGCGGCTCTCGATGATGGCCGGCCCCACCCCCCCGCCCGGGGCGGCGGGGACGGCCTCCAGCGTCCCGTTCAGGAGCTGGTGCACCCCCACCGCGTACCGCTCCAGCCGCACCGGATCGGCCGCGCCGATCGACGGGTCCAGGCTCACGGTGACCACCGCGTCCACCGCGGCGGCGTGCGGCCCCACCACGCGCTCCACCAGCCCCGCCGAGAACTCGGGGAAGCTCACCGGGAGGACCACCGCCTCCACCGCCGTCCTCGCCGTCCCCGGTCCCGTCACCGTGGTCCCGTCCAGCGCCAGGGCGGTCGCGCCCGAGGGGTTCCACTCGCCGCGCCGGGGCGCCTGCCGGGGGGTGGCCATGTTGAAGGGGTCGAACCCCGTCACCAGCATGCGCAGCAGGGTGCTCCCCGCCGGGGCCGCCGCGGGGAAGCGGATGCTGGTGGCCCCGCGCGCGGCCAGGTTGAAGGCGTCGCCGGTCTGGGTGAAGGCGGCACTCACCGCCGCGGCGCCGGGGCCGGTGGTGGCGCCCAGCGCGGCGATCACGGCGCGCATGCGCCGGAGGGGGAGGAAGTGCGATTCCTCGCCCAGCTCCGCCGCGCCCTTCGCCAGCGTCCAGAGCCGCTCCCCCGGGACCTCGCCCATCTGGCGCGCGTCGGCGGTGGGGACGGCCTGGCCGCCCTCGACGGCGGCGCGCATCTCCTGCAGCGCGGCCTCCAGCGTCCCCGGGAGCGCGTCGGCCGAGGCGGCGCGCAGGGGGGCGTGCCAGTCGGAGAGGCGGCGGACCCGCTGCCCCCCGACGGCGCGGGCCGCGGGGCGCCGCGCGGCGGCGGGGGGGCCGGCGGCCACCAGCGTGGTGTGCCCGTCGCTCCAGGTCCAGCGCGCGGGGCCCGGGGTGGTGCTCCCCGCGGCCGGCGGGAGGTTCAGGTCGCGGAGCGAGCCGGCGGCGAGGGTGGAGGTCTCCACGCGCCGCCCCGGGGCGTTGCGGAGCGCCTCGGCGGCGGGGGCGGAGCTCCCCACGCTCTGCCGGATCTCGGTGGCCTGCGGGAGGGAG
>Ga0247770_1000848_pt1 | contig 27917 bp, 34 predicted proteins | sample UWRJL136409B6_FD_179943 | JGI IMG/M metagenome (GOLD analysis project Ga0247770, IMG submission 179943) | Plant litter microbial communities from Arlington Agricultural Research Station in Wisconsin, United States - UWRJ-L136-409B-6 | ecosystem: Environmental > Terrestrial > Plant litter >... | reverse complement strand
GCACTGTATCGCACGCTCGTCGAGGGTGCTGGAGTGTCTCCGCTCTGCAGCTCACCGCCGAGAGAAGATGCCAAGAACTCCCGGGCCAGACCCTTCCGGCCGACCTCCTGCGAGAAAATGCAGTCTAACCCCCACACCACCATTGGATGTTTCGTTTCAGGGACTTAACACCCGAATAGGCGCGTGTTACATCAGAGCTGCAGACGCCTAATGCCATGTTCAGAATGCAGTGTTGTGCGCTCGGTACGCGGCACAATGGTTGTGTCTGGGTTAACCTGGGGGCTCGCCGCTCCCAGACGGTCTTGCTGCGATCGCAATGCGCTTTCCGCCCGAAATCACTGCTTCTAATTTTTCTGGAAGGAGCGGTGGAGCTTGAGCTGGACCTCGAACTCTGAACAACTGGTCGCCAATTTGATCCATCCTCCGTGATTGCGACCTTATGCAACTCCCCGACTCTCCCGCAGGGCAAACATCAACAATGGAGAGGATGGCCTCGGAAAGCGCCCCTGAAAGCTTGACATCCAAAGCAGCTTCGCGCATCACCATCAATGGCCTTCCCGACGTTCCTGAGAACCCATTCGCCTCGCCCGTCGCCAATCCGCTCCTCGATCCCCACCACCAGTCCTTCTCCATCCGTGCGTGGCTCACCAACCTTACGCGCTTCACCTCCTCCGCCGAAACTCCCTTCCCTCACCAGCAATTCGGGGTCTCTTTCCACAACCTCTCCGTCTCCGGCTCCACAACGCCTACCGACTACCAAAAAACAGTCTCGAACATCCCCCTCGCGCTCGTCTCCCTCTTCCGGCGCATAGCAGGCTCTTCATCCCGCAAGATCCCCATCCTCCACTCCTTCGACGGCCTCATCCCCCACGGCGAGCTCCTCCTAGTCCTCGGTCGCCCCGGCTCGGGATGCTCCACCCTCCTTAAGACCATCTCGGGTGACATCCACGGTCTGACTATCGACGATGGATCGCATCTCAACTACCAGGGCATCCCACCCGACCAGATGCGCCGCCAGTTCCGCGGCGAGGCGATATACATGGCTGAGCACGATGTGCACTTCCCGCAGCTTACGGTCGACCAGACGCTGTCGTTCGCAGCGAAGGCACGCGCCCCGCCGAGTGGGATCTTTCCGGGTGTTACGAGGGAGGTTTTCGCGGAACGGCTGAAGGATGTGGCGCTCGCGGCGTTTGGGCTGATGGGCGTCAAGAACACGAATGTGGGGAGTGAGATGGTACGGGGTGTTTCCGGGGGCGAAAGGAAGAGGGTGAGTATTGCGGAGGCGATGCTCAGCGGCGCGGGCCTGCAGTGCTGGGATAACAGTACGAGGGGCCTGGATAGCGCGAACGCTGTCGAGTTTTGTCGGGTGTTGAAGGTTGGAGCGGAGATGGCGGGGGCGACGGCTGTAGTTGCTCTGTACCAAGCGCCGCAGGTTGCGTACGACGTGAGTCCCTGTCTTGGATGAGGATGTGGGAAAGGGATGCTAACTGGAGTAGGTGTTCGACAAGGTCACGGTACTTTATCTCGGCCGGCAGATCTACTTCGGTCCGTGTGCCGAAGCCGCGGCGTACTTTGAAGAGCTGGGATTCGAGAGGGCCCCGAGGCAGACCACGCCGGACTTTCTCACAAGTGTGACCAGCTCAGAGCGGCTAGTCAGAGCCGGCATGGAAAAGGCAGTGCCGAGGACACCGGAAGAATTCGTGCAGCGTTGGAAGTCGAGTGCGCTGTACGTGAACCTGATGAAAGATGTCCGGGCTTTTGACGCGGCGTATCCGGTTGGCGGCGCCAATGTGAGGCAGTTGCTGGATGCGAAGCACTTTCGGCAGACGAGGTCGCAGTAGGTGTTGACATCTTCCCAAGTGTGAGGCGGCTCTAACATGACGCAGATCACCAGACGAGCCCTACATGCTATCATTCTCTGAGCAGGTATCTCTTTGCACCCGTCGAGGCTTCCAAAGACTCAAGCGAGACGGCACCATCACGATCACCGGCGTCGTTATCAACTCTTGTCTTGCCCTCGTCATCTCCAGCGTCTTCTACAACCTCGACAGCACGACCAACAGCTTCTACAGCCGCGGCGTATTAATATTCCTTTCCCTTCTCCTCAACGCGTTCGCCAGTGCCATGGAGGTATGTCACCACTCCCCTTCGCCTGTGCGTCTCAACTAGAGAACGTCTCTTTGCGCTATGACCCCACACATTACACAGCCCTGTGGTCAGGCCAGCAAGGCCTAAGCAGCTATTCAACAGGCCTTACCCGCGTCACCCTTAATTGGGTCGTGGGAGGCCTTGCTCGCATTATGAGAGACCTTATTGCGCCGCGCGAGGCCCTTGGCTGCATTAGGATAGGCCTCTTGAGAATGCAGGAAGGCCTCGTCAAAATGCGATAAGGTCTATGGGATCAAGTTCTAGGCCTTGGGTGGTGTTATATGTGGGATCATAGTGCAAAGAGACCCTCAACTAACATCCATTAGATAAACCTCCTGTACGCCCAACGCCCTATCGTCGAGAAGCACGTCCGATACGCTTTCTACCACCCATCCGCCGAAGCCATGGCCGGCCTTGTGACGGATATGCCTTACAAAGTCGGCAATGCCATCTTCTTCAACATCGTGCTCTATTTTATGACCAACTTGCGGCGTACTCCCGAGGCCTTCTTTGTATTCCTGCTCTTCTCATTCACTACTACCCTCGTCATGTCACACATGTACCGGACCTTTGGCGCGCTCAGTAAGACTCTGGTGCAAGCGCTGGTGCCGGTTGCTCTGATAATCCTCTCACTCATCATATTCACTGGTTTCGCCATCCCGCCGGCTCTGATGGTGCCGTGGTTTGGGTGGATACGTTATGTCAACCCTATTGCATACGCGTATGAGAGCCTGATGGTGAACGAATTCTGGGATCGAGAGTTTCCCTGTGCAGGATTTGTGCCGCAGGGTCCGGGGTATGACGGGGTCGGAGAGCTGAGCCGGATCTGTTCGGTTGTTGGTGCAAAGGCCGGACTGGATGTCGTTTCCGGAGAAGACTATCTGAGGTTGAGTTTTGGGTATGAGAGAAGCCATCTTTGGCGGTGAGTTTTGTGATTTGGACCGGGAGAAGCAGTGGGAACGCTAACTTTCGCAGGAACTTCGGGGTCCTGGTTGCGTTCACAATATTCTACCTCGGAACATACATCGTTGCGGCGGAGCTTGTGTCGTCGAAGAAGTCAAAGGGCGAGATTCTCGTCTTCCGCCGCGGACATGTTCTGCTACCCCCAACAGCAGATGTTGAAAATCCGGTGGGATCGAAGGTGGATGCCGCAGCTGAAGCCCCAGATATACCGTCGATCGAGAAGCACACGTCGATCTTCCACTGGAGGGACATTTGCTTCGATATCACGGTGAACAAGGAAAACAAGCGGATATTGGACCACGTTGACGGTTGGATCAAGCCTGGAACCGTGACTGCTCTTCTGGTACGTTCAACCTGTGAATACTACCCATGGCTTTCGTTATGGTAGGGTTCCTCTCATTTCGAAAGGCCTTCCTGCATTCTGAAAAGGCTTACTTGCATCTTGAACGGGCCTCCCTGTCTGCCAAATATGCCTCACTGAATCTTGAGAATGCCCTCCTGTATCTTGAGAATGCCCTGTGATCTGAGTTTGTTGACCTGATACTGACTCGCGCAGGGGCCGTCCGGAGCTGGCAAGACAACCCTTCTCGATGTCCTGGCAACGCGAACCACCATTGGTGTTGTATCTGGCGATGTCTTCATCGACGGTTCGCTGCGGGACACCTCGTTTCAGCGCAAGACTGGCTACGCCCAGCAGTTCGATTTGCATCTCGCCACCGACACTGTCAGGGAATCCCTGCAGTTTAGCGCGTTGATGCGCCAACCCGTGACGACATCTAAGAAGGACAAGCTCGAGTATGTCGAGGAGGTCATCAAACTTCTGGGAATGGAAGAATATGCCGAGGCAGTTGTCGGTGTTCCCGGCGAAGGTAACCACCCTACCTCCTTCACGTAAAGTTCAATTGACTGACGCACCCAGGCCTGAACGTAGAACAGCGCAAGCGTCTGACAATCGGCGTCGAACTTGCTGCGCGACCACAACTCCTCGTTTTCCTCGACGAGCCTACGTCGGGTCTCGATAGCCAAACTGCATGGTCGATTCTTGACTTGCTCACAACCCTGAAACAACATGGCCAGGCCGTGCTCTGCACGATCCATCAGCCCTCCGCACCCTTGTTCCAGCGCTTTGACCGGCTCCTGTTTCTTGCGCCCAACGGCCGCCCGGCCTATTTCGGTGACATCGGTCCTGGTTGCAAAACGCTAACATCCTACTTTGAACGAAACGGTGCACCTACTTGCCCCGAAGAGGCGAACCCCGCCGAGTGGTTGATGGAAACGATTGGCTGCGTCCCCGGATCACATAGCGATATCGACTGGCCTGAGGTGTGGCGAGGGAGTGACGAACTCGCACAGGTTAGGAAAGAGTTAGACGCGATGGAGACAATACTGCAAGAAAAGGGCCAGAGCGCGGCAGTGGTGAAAGAGGCGAAAGGTCCGGAATACTGGGAATTCGCTGCACCGTTGTCTGTACAGATGTGGGAGTGTCTGAAACGCGTCAATCTCCAGTTTTGGCGCTCGCCAAGCTACATCTACTCGAAGATTGCGCTGACAACGCTCACGGTGAGTGAATTTCGTGCATTGCTTTGGGATGCCGCTAACTTTTGCAGGGCTTGTTTCTCGGGCTGTCGTTCTACAACTCAGACAACACCATCCAGGGGCTCCAAAACCAGTCGTTCAGCATCTTCATGCTGGTGTAAGTCAACCCTCACCGTGTGTTGAAACGATGATACTGACAGGAATAGTACAATCTTCCCCAACTTTGTCCCACAGATTCTACCCAGCTTCGTCGAACAACGCGATCTGTACGAGGCCCGCGAGCGCCCCTCGAAGGTCTACTCGTGGCCTGTATTTTTCATGTCCAACTTGCTCACCGAACTGGCCTGGAACACGGCCGTGTCGGTGCTCATGTTTGTGACGTGGTACTACCCCATCGGGTTCTACCGCAATGCCATCCCGACAAACACGGCCGAGGAGCGCGGTGCCGCCATGTTCTTGCTGCTCTGGGTGTTCCTCATGTTCACGACCACCTTTGGGTATCTTATCCAGGCGGGGATCGAGACTGCCGAGGCTGCCGGAAATGCTGCCAGTGGGTTGTTTACGTTTTGGCTGGTGTTTTGCGGGTAAGTCCCACAGCTCACTTTCTCCATGCGAATAAGCTGACACAACAGAATTCTCGTCTCTCCCACCGCAATGCCTGGCTTCTGGACTTGGATGTACTACCTCTCGCCTTTCACCTACCTCGTCAGCGCTGTTCTCTCTGTCGGTCTATCGCACAGCGATGTGCATTGCTCTGGCATTGAGCTTCTCTCATTTCAATCCAACAACGGAACAACCTGCGGTACCTTCATGGCGCCGTACATATCCACACGAGGCGGGTATCTCGTCGACAGCGATGCCACAGGGCAGTGCCAATACTGCCCAATCGGACAGACGGACGTGTTTTTGGAGTTTTTGGGGATCCGGTATAACGACAGGTGGCGAAACTTTGGAATTCTCTGGGCATATACGGTGTTCAATGCCCTGGCTGCTGTAGGTGTGTACTGGCTTGCAAGGGTGCCCAAGGGTAGTAAAAAGGAGGGTCGAGTCAAGGTCATCAAGGCCGAGTAAGTACAGTGCATTAGAGAGTAGTCCTATAGACGTAATATCAGATCTCAAGCAAGAACTTATCTTACATGAGCACCGTTCTCGATGGAGTCCTTGAAACCGGTTCTGATGCCAATGAACGTAGAGAAATGGGATAATGAGAGCTTTTCATAGTTGCGATCGAAATACTGGGGGTAGCTAGAAAACAAATCGAATTCCCAAACCTGGACACTTTCTCCTACTGCCCTTTTTCTGGTCTATCTCCTCTAAAATCTCCCATCCTCTCCCTTCAAAGCGTCATGCTAATCTGCCCCGTCGACACCCCATCACGACACTGGATGGTAGTCCAAAGGAAACAATCACCATGGTAGCTCTGCTCCTTCTGCGCATAGCTTTTCATGCAGTCCTTGATCTCGTCGTTGATGTTGCTGAATGCCACGCACAGGTTGCCTTGGCCGTTGCCCTTGTGGCAGCCGCCGGAGGAATGCGCGTAAACTTTGGTTGCATCATCACCAAACGTCGGGCCACGCCGGAATGCCTTGCTGTCCCCTTGGTCCACATCCGAGTGGAACGCTCCATCCCACCCACAGCCTGGTTGGCCGGGCGTTAGGATAGGATAAGTAGGTAAAATAGATATAGTGTAAAAATGCTCCGATCTGATGTAGTTAACTCAAGCCAGGATTTTTTAAAACGTGAGCCATCAATTCACTTCTGAGTGGAGGCTTGCTGGCATTGCTAGGTCCTGCGCAGTTTGGTGGGTATATTCAGCGACACCATAATACCCAAGTCCCGGCACCACTACATGTACAGGTACATAAAAAATGGATAGCTTCTCGGTGCAGCATCTGAGCCGGAAGGCTCTGAGAAGAAACAATGATACCTTGTGCCCTGCATGCCTTCCCACTGAGACCGGTGAATGACTGTTTAAACGCCATGCAGCCTGACCGAGAATCTATCAGTGGGTGAAGTGTGACAGCATCCCACTCGGGTTATGCGCCTCGAAGCCTTGGCCGCTCCTGTCGTTATCACTCGCCTCCATAATGAACGCAATCATTCGACGGAGGGTGATTGAGGCTGTGCTCGAAAAAATTCCCATTGCCCTGATACACTTCCATCCGCACTTTATGTTACTCGGCACACAGCTGCAGCAACATCTCCCCAAGACCAACGTTTATTGGTGACCGCCTTCTCTATGATGGTGTTCCATCTTTGCGAGTGATGCAGCACTGACTGCGGCCTAATATTTCGGACGTCCCGTTTCTCCCAACTGCGTCCAAATGCAAGTGCCAATGCAGCTTGTGCTTTCTCATCACCAAGCGCACAATCACTCGTCGGGCTCCAATGCATAGTCAGAGAGCTTCGTGTTACAGTTTCTTACTATACGGGCGGGAAGGCCATTGTCATTTATATTGCAGTCTGATAGCTGTAACCGTAAGGGTTATAACTTGTCAGATGGAAAGGGTTCCCGGCCATCTATTCAGCGAAGCTGACTGGATGCCTGGCACTGCCAAAGCGCCAGTAAGCCTCAGTCACTGCAGTGACGAAGTCTGAATCCTGCGGGATAGTCTATAAAGGAGTCTCTGGCTTCCAGCCAGAGCTAGAGGAACAGAAAAAAAACACAACACAAGCTATGCAATCACGCAGTTGCAACCCCTTTCAAATCCATCATATCCAGAGTGCAGTGCTTCTTCCAAAACCCGTGTTCGGGCCGATAACGGCATGCATGGTATTACGAAAAATATGCAACCCCGCTTTCCACTGTGGGGGCCAGAACGCAGCGAGCGCGGTTTTCATGACCAATTAGAGTTGATTAACTGAGGAGAAGATAACAGCATTGATAAGGCAGATCAAACATCAAACTTTTACGGGAATTCAAGTTCCTGTACGATCTGGTCTGGCTCTAAGCTCCCTTGCCCGAGCTTCTCCTGGGTATCGTGGAAGAATGGCAGCCATTACACAGCTCTATGCCGGAGGCGTACTTGCTTTCCTCTTGGTGCTGAGCAGGATCATCTATCTCCGATACTTCCATCCACTCGCTAAGATTCCTGGACCATTTCTGGCTTCCGTCACAGACTTGTATCGATTTTACTACGATTATATCAACCATGGATCCTATTACCTCCAGTTTGAGATGTTCCAAGCCAAATATGGTAGCATCCGCCAGCTTTCAAGTCTGTTGATCAGAAAACAGACCATATGAACTGACTTATTTCACGTAGGACCGGTTATTCGCATCGCGCCTAATGAGGTGCTGCTGACCGATCCCGAGAATTACGACAAGATCTACAACATGAACACCAAATTCTACAAAGACCCCACATTCTATACTCGGGCCGGGGCGGCCACGGCGCTCTTCTCCATCACATCCAATGAGGAGCACCGACAATACCGCGCGATCTTCAACCCGTTCTTTTCGCGCCGCTCTGTTCTAGAACAAGAGCACGTTGTACAAAACAAGGTGGCCAAGCTGATGGCCCGCGTCGAAGCCGACTCGGAGCGTGGCGTTCGGACAGATATCGCCATGGGATTCAGGGCCGTCTCGGTCGACGTAATTAGCGAGTACATGTTCGGTGTCTCTTGGAACTCACTTGACCGGGACGACTTGGGCGGCTGGTTCAACACTTTGGCTCGGACTGTCGTCCCCATGATGTACGTGTTCCAGATCGCGCCAGTATTGCAGGCGCCCATGCAAGCCATGCCGCCCTGGCTGGCTAAGATGGCGAACCCTATCGTCAGCGGCATGATGGACATGCTAGAAGTCATCAAGAAGGACGTCGAGAGAGTCGTGCACGAAGTCAACAATGGGGTCGAACCCGAGAGAGGCACCATCTACCACACCATCATGAACCCCAGCGCCCCCAAGACGGAAGACTACCAAACGCCAAGCATTCAGCACATGGTGGACGAGGGATTTGGCTTCCTAGGCGCAGCGTCCGAGACAGCCGGCAACGCCATGACAATGTGCGCGTTTCACGCGCTGCGTGACAAAACGGTCCACTCGAAGCTGCATAAGGAGCTCGTCGATGCGTTCCCCGACCCGACCAAGATGTCTTTTCTCACGTTGGAGAAGCTGCCGTATCTCACTGGTGTGGTTAAGGAAGGGACCAGGCTCTCGTATGGAGTTCTTCATCCCCTTCCGCGGGTCGTCCCTGAGGTGACAGTTTTCAATGGCCATGTCTTGGAAAAGGGGGTATGTCTAAACGATACCAAGTATCCCCTCCCCTTATCTAACGCCTCGATGAAAACCTAACGTGTCATAACTAATGCTTTCTTCCCCAGACCACGGTGTCCATGTCAGCTTGGTTGATGCATCGTGATCCCACCGCCTTCCCAAATCCGGCATCCTTCAAGCCAGAACGGTGGCTGGGCCCGGACAAGTCTCTCCAGGAGAAGTACTTTGTTCCCTTCTCCCGAGGTGGCCGGATCTGTATTAGACAGCCCCTTGCCATGTGTGAACTCTATGTTGCAGTAGGCCATTTCTTCCGCCGGTTTGGTCCGGGCGATTTGGAGCCTCTCAGCGTGGGTCCTGAGGACTTCGAATTTGAGGATTACTTTGGCGCCTTTCGTCGGACAGGGGCAAGGAATTTTACAGTGTTGAGGGCTGCCCGCCGTTGAGATTGCTGGAGTAGGGAGGTGAGGAGTATAATGTTATGTTCTGATTCTGAGAAGCAAACCCATAGCAGTGCGCAGAGGTGACAGCTCTAGCTTGCAAGAACGCCGGGATCTCATTTCCTGATGCTTTTCCCACGGAGCAACTCCCTCCTTCGCAAGCAGCAGACTTATAGTTTCGGCGCTATTGTTTGCCACGGGCTAGGCGGAGTTGCACGAAAAGCACAAACACGTAGGACCGTGCTTTCACTGGATAACTTATGATTCGCAGCAGGGCGGGTAAAGTGTGCCGCCATAGGGCTCGGGTGGGGGCTTGGTTTCCGACAGAGGAAACAGCAATCAACGGCGTGCATCGCCCATACTAAAAGTCCAACTCCACAGCCCCCCCAAACTGAGTAACCTCCCTCGGCGATCCCACCGCCGTCGGCGCCGCCGACGAAAACTGCGAGGCCCTCGGATCTGGCGAGTTCGGAGTCGGAAACGAAGCCACTTGCACACTCCCCGGACTCCCCGACACAGTAGTTACCTGCTCCTCAAACGGACTCTTGCTCATACCGCCACTACCCGCAGAGCCAGGCCAATACGGCGTAGAAGGCTCCGAACTCTGCTGGTAGACGGGCTCGTTTGGCTGGGAGGCGTATTGTGTCGCGTATTGTGTTGGTCCCGGGGCGGTGGCGGAAGCGTAGGCCGTGGCTGGTTGGTAATTCTGGGGACTTGGATTTGGATCTGGGCCGGGAGCGGTGTAGGGTTGTTAAGGCGGAGGGGGTGCCTCGGGCTGGGGTGTCTGATGTTGTTCCCGCAGATGAAGATGGTGAGAAGACTGCTGGAAGAGCCGATGGTGGCGCTGGAAACGGCCGTGACGCAAAACGGGTGCGAAATCTCATTGCAGCATATCGTGTTCGCGCCGATCAGATATTGGGACGCGCACACCGAATAGCCTACGCAGGCGGTCCAGTAGACGGCCGGCGTCACATCGCAGCCGCTGATAGAGCAACATCCGAGAGAGCCACCTGATGTTGCGCAGTGGTCTGTCGAGGAGCATGCCACGGGCTCGCCGTCGTAAAGATATCCACAGGTCGCGCTATTCCGTGAGAAGCTTGCGCAGCCCTGCTGGCGCGGGACCAAGACGTCCCTCAGCTCCACATCAGACAGCCGTGGGGTATCTGTAGGCGTGGGCGGCGATGCCGTTGTGACCCCGACTCCCGGTTTGGTTTGCTGAGGGTAAACGTTGTCGAGCCGATACTGGCCGCCATGTATCCGTCTACCGGTGGCGGCATCGGCTCGCGCGGCGACTTCCAGAACGTAATGACTCTCGCGCTCATGAAATCGTTCCCGGTTGCATGGGTACAGGCATTTCTCAACGACATTAACAAGTTCTTTGTCGAAGGCGGCAACCAAAGGCTATTCGACAGCATCGCAAAGCGCCTAGGTGACTCGGTTCTGACTATGGTGCTTTTGGCGAGAAGCAAGCGCGGGACACTATGCGTGCAGCTCACGCTACAGAAGATATCGGAGGCCGGCACGTTGCCAGACCTTGCAGGGGAACCGCTTCGGGTGGTGGCGTGGCCGGACCACAAAGTCAGTGGCTTCGGCGTTTCTGCAGCAGACATGCGTGAGGGATGTATGGCGAATCTGTACGCCTTGCAGAGAAAGCGGGCAACGTGGTTTACGGGCGGCGGAGTGGCTGCTGACTTCACTCCCGTCTTGTGGAAGTTCAACGATGATCGCCTTTCGAGGATGGTCAAAGCAATGCAATTGATCATGTCATTTGATTCATCATGTCATCAGCATAGCATCTGCCTACTCAACCTCCGCCCACCCCGCCTCCAACCTCGCAACCTCCTCTAACTCCAAGTCATCAGCCCCCGCAGCAGCAGCGGTCCACAACCCATCCGCCTCAGCTTCCTCCCTCTCCGCAGCAACCCCGTTCCAAGACGCGATGGTTATTACTCTTTAGTGTCACCATCATCACCAAGATTGCCCATTGCGGAATACCCCTCTATTAAAGCGTCGTGTCCCGCTGAGAGGGTCATGATCTCCGCTTACGACGCAAGCATCTCCCGATGGGCTTGCATTTGCACTATCACTCTAATCGTCTCATCCCAGACGCAACTTTGCTCTGCGCTTAAGGATAAAGGGCGGAGATATCGCCCGTTTAACAGGCGGTTAGGTAGAGTGAACGTTACTGGGGGGAGTAGTACATCGCGTAAAGGGTAGGGGCGGGGAGGAAAGTGGTATTAGAGGAGTATATACGAGGCTAGGGGGTGATGCGGGCGAAGGTGGTGTAGTAGGGGAGACAGATTGGGAGGGTGGGCCAGCCGTACTAAGGGTGATTAGGGAGGGGGTTACGGCCGGGGCAGGTTGTGTGAGAGTTGTTGTTAGGGTTAGGTTTAATGTTGTCACGTTTGATGGGGATGGGCCTGGGAAGCAGGGGTTGGTGTTTGTTTTGGTCGAGGTCTGCGTCTGCGTTGCCGAAGAGCTCCTTCATTTTGGGCTGGAAGTCGGCGAAACCACCTTCTCAAGATGAACTTCGTATTGGTGGAAAGCTATGTTCATATCGCCCCTCATATCGTGAGAGTACAGCTACATCATGCCAGCCGTGTTTCCTCCATCCAGCTCACCCAGATCATCTCCAAACCCAGACCAAGAAAACGTGCACCCGCTACGAAGTCTCTCTGCCAGAGGCAGCTCCTCTCGGCGAGTTTCGCCCAGCCAATTGACCGACATGGATGCCTCGTCAGGAAAAGTGAGAGCCTATGCGCCAGCAATCTGATGAAGCATCGACTTGGGCTAGTGGGAATGATATGGAGTCTGAAGTATGTGGCAACGGAGGCCGGATCCGGAATGACAAGATTCCCACGTGCTGTATATCTATGATCACCGCCATCATTGTATGCCTTCCCAAAATCCCCAAACTCTCACCACCCGTCGACCGTTCATGTTCCCACCAACTCATCTCTCCCCAACCTGCAGCCCCCCAAACCACCCCGCCAAAAACCCAACATCCCCTGTCACACTCGTCACATCAACTCTATCCGTATACGTATTCGAATCAAACCGCTTCCACTCCGCCACCTTCTCCCCCAACACCCGCGCCACACTCGCATACACACGCTCCCTAAACCTCCCCAAGTCTACACACCACCTCTGTCTTGCTTCCTTCTCGCGCTGTTCCTTGCCATTTTGTCTTCCGTTGACATAGAGATCGGGGAGGCGGAAGTTGAGGTAGGTGTTTGGATGACTGGGGCGGAACTGCACGGGGGTGGAGATGACGTGGGTGAAATATTCGGTACACATACGGCAGAGAGGTTTGGATGTTCCCTGAAAGGGGGAGGTTAGTGAGCGTTGAGTTTGTGGTAGCCAGTTAGGGGAGTGGGTTGGTCGAGAGTGGAGGGCAGAGGACAAGGTGAAATGCGAGGTGGAAAGACTCACAATGTATTGCCAATTCTGGAAGAACCGGGGTGACCGAACCCCGCCTTCCGTCGCGAGAAGCCATGAGTGTAGGAGAACTTCAGCATGAACAATACGACGGAACCGTTTGTCTCCTTTCGTCTTTTCGTCTTCGGCGTGTTTCGTCCAGCGACGCTGGAAGGTCGTCTCTAGCTGGTACTTCTCGAGATCTGCGGCGTCCTTCTTGAGCTGCTTCTTGTGCTCGCCCGACCCGGGACAACGATTGAGGACAAGCTCTGCGGTCTCGGGCGTTTCGTTGAACAGATTGGTGTCAGCGGGATACGGTGTGCTGGATCGGAGGGATTCGATGTTAAAGTCGCGGAAGAGTTCGGTGTCGGCCCACATATGGTGAGCGTGAACAATAACTTCGACCGCGTATTGGTAGGATAAGAGGCGACCGGCGGCGTGCTGGAGGTTAGACCAGCTTCCGCCTTTACCCATGTTGTGGTCTTCAGCTGAGCGAGCGGAGATGAATTTCTGAAGGGGTGAGTTTCGGTTGGCCTGGATGGCTTTGATGCACTTGACGGTTGCTTCGATGTCTGTAAGGTCATGGGTCAGCGGCAATAAGTACGGTGATAGCAGGAGGTAAACGGACAAGTCTCCGTCTTTTGGCCCCCCATTTTCAGGTCCGGCAACGTCTTGGCCAGATCACCCAATGCCCCCCTCGCTGCCTTTCCATCTGGGGTGCTAATATCGCATCGCGGCATACACTTTTCGAGTTCTATGGAAAGAGCAGTCAGGTAGGACCGTACGCGAACTTTGTTCCACCAGAGGACCTTATCCATCAGACGTTGCTCGATGACGTGGTCGGGCTCCTTGGATGGCGCCTCGAGATTCGCCTTGAGGATATTGAGGACGTCTTCAAGTCCCTTGCGAGCGTTCTTCATGGCATTCGGCCCCCTCTGATTAGACGCAAAGACGTAAGTAACTTTCCCTTCGAAAAGGATCACAGCCATGGCGGTGATGGTGTCACCCTTGGGCTCAAAGTCGAGGATCTGCGCGAGCTTGTTGACCAAAGTGTGAAACATCTCCTCAGGAGATTGATAGAGATTGGGCGGGGGGTCTGACGGCTTTGGCGGGGGTCCACGGGGGCAAATGTCGTTGAGACACACGAGCAGAAGCTGTGCGGGATGAAGATCCTTACGCAGCTTGCCTTGCTGGTCCTTATCGAGTGGCACCATATCGCCGGGAAAATCGAGAACTGCCATGGTGTGAAACAAACAATAGATGCACAGCAGTGAGTAGATGTCTTCTAGCTGAAATATCAATGTGACTGGAAAAAGATGGTGTTGCGATATTTGGCCATGAAGATGAGGACGTGATGGAGGTGAGAGGGGATGGAGGTGAGAGGGGATGGTGGAGATTGAATGCCCAAGCGGCCCAACCCGGACGAGTTTTCGGGCACCGTATTGCATGCCTTACATTTTTTGGGCGGGGACCTGCCTTGAGGCCTTCGACCCTGCAGCTCTGATTGCCGAATCCTGGGAGATGGCGCTCAATTGGAGGGCACAGGAGGGGCAGGCTCGCAGATTAGCCACTCGAATTAATGATGTAACAAAAGATAACGGCACATGCCTGCAGGGTACCCGTGGGCCAGTAACATGCGCTCAGTAGAAGGCCTCAGTGCTGTGATTGGTTCAACAATCCCAGGCTGCCGTTCCACGAAATTCCACCTCTTCGAACAGGGCTGTCGGAAGACTAATGTGCTCAGATGGGCAAGAGAGAAACTGAAAGCCTGCCGCTGGGTACTGAAGCACTAGCAGCTGAGCATCGAAGAGCAGGCGTCAAGACGGTTATTTAAACATAGGGAGGCCTTCCAAAATTCGTCCTTTGTCCTCGTCTTTTCGCCTCCAACGTTAGGTTTGCAATTGTTACCGCTCCATGTAGACGAGTAAGAACTTTATTGATCATGGAAGACGATCCAGATGATGAGGATACGAGGAGCCAGCGGTGGGGCGGCGGTGAGTGCAATGCAATCCTCCTCAATGTGGTGGTGGTGATACTGATCGGCCATCCACAAAGACCGTGGCACCCCAGGTCCCTTCGCAGATGACGGGCTTCCTGCAGCATTGGGTAAGTTGGGCCACCCTCTCTTGCTTTATCCTTCGTGCTAATATTGAGCCTGAAGGTCGCCAGAGTTCCGAAGTTCCAGTCACGGTGAACCCGCAGCAGACTATCTCGGCCAGCGACTGGCACATCGACTGGGGCCCCATCCCTGGCTCCTCCACCCAACCCCTGAATCCGCTGCAGAGGCATTGGGCCGACCACACTTTTGGCTCATCGACGAATACACGTGGGGACACTCAGGAGGCCTCGATGCAGACGAGCGACTGGGTCGACCCGTATTAGAGGGGTGGACTAGTGCCGTACCGTGGCGGGTTTGGGCCGCAGGACCAGACTCGGGCGTTACAGTCCAGTTTCTCTTCTTCATCGAGTTATTCTCCTGGCTTCTCTCAGCAGTCTTCATTTTCCGATTATCAGCCGACTTCTGTTCCCCCTTGTTTTATCCCTATTTTGCCTGCCCTGACGTCAACAATGGATCCAGCCGAATCTTCTTCCTCCCAGGCAACGTTCCCGCCTTCACAAGACTCTCTGACATGCACTGAAGGCGCATGCGCTCTGAAGCCACTAACTTTTGATCTCGCATGGAAATTCAAGTATGTCCCTCTTCAGAGATCTTCTCCCCCTCTTGTCACCAGAGGACTCCCGCTTCTTCCTTCATCCCCAACACGCCATCTAGCTAACCCCCCTTCCAAGTAAACACAAAAAAGTCCACTCCCTTCCTAACAAATGCCCGATCGAAGGCTGCCCCTACGCCGAAAACGGCGACCCCGGCGGATTCCGACAACAACGCGACTTAAACCGACACCTCACCACGCACGTCACGCCCCTTCCATATCGCTGTTATGTCCACGGTTGCAGGAGTAGGCTTACGAGGGATTACAATATGCAGAGGCATTTGAGGGACCTGCATCAGATTGAGGTTACATTGGCGGAGGTGGGTTTGCGGTGTGAGCGTGGGCATTGAGGTGGAGGTTAGGCGTGGAAGAAAGGGTGGGTTGGTTAGGGTAAGTCGAGGTTAGGTTGAAGTTTAGACTTTTGACTGTTGGCAGCGAATATAGCTTTTGTTTTGCTTACCAGTGTTTAAAATAGAGAACGTCTATTTGCACTATAACCACACAACCACACAACCATTACCATCATCACCATCACCACCATCACCCTTACCATCACGCGCATTTGCAGTTATTACTCCCAGGGTAAGTAGGTAGTTAATTCACACAATTACCTGGGCTGACTGGGTGCTCAGACAGCCAGAAACAGCCTGCCACGCTACAGTGCCTAAACTCTAATCCTGAAGTCGATTCTAACGCTAATGCAGCTGGTGGTAATTATTAACGCGGAGAATAGGGGTAAATAGAACAGAGGCTCTAATACAACTTCCGAATCCAGGGGGTTTAATTCCACGCGCTTAGTTAGAATGTAGTCGCTTTTGCGGCTGTGGGTGCGATGCGGCGGGTATTCTGATACAGGCGAGGGCTAGGGTTGTGTGTAGTGGTTGTGTAGCTCATAATGCAAATAGACCCGAGTCATAGTGCAAATAGACATTCTCTTAAAATAATAATGGAGGTGCACTGGATAAGACTCGAAGCCATGCATATAACCCCCCATGATAATTAGATGGTTATGACCCTCTACACGTAGTACTAGCTCTAAAGAATTCAATGTTCCGCTCCTTTCTGTTTTCCATATATTCGCGGTTTTTTTTTGGGAACACAAGGGTACTGCATTAGTTGGTGTCAGATAACAAGACCATCTTGTACAAAGCAGCAAGATTACTGAGATCTTAAGTGTCCCGTTCCTTGTGGAAGTGATCGCAGTCCACTAGAAAAAAGCATAGTATAGTGTTAAGAATATCAAACGTAACTTGCGATGGTTGCACAGGTATAAACTCCGAGGTCATCACCGACGGGAGTGACGTCGGTGAACGACGGGGCCGCTTAGCATACGAGCCCGACAGCGAAGAATAGAATGAGGAACATATATGTAGGTCAGCAGTGGTTATTATCGGGAATAACTATTACTACACGAACCCAAACCTCGACCCACCAAGACCGGCACGTCCGATGGCAATGTCATGTTGTTCGACGTATCCGGAAAAGTTAGGAGAAATTAAACTAATCAACCATTACATCCTCGCCCGACGAACTACCATCAACCGCCTCTTCCCTAGATCCCCCTCCCCAACAACCGCTAGCTTCCCGCTTCAAACTCGCCCACTCCTCCCCGTCCCGAACAGCCTTCCTCAACGATACCAAGCCCCACCTCAGCGCGTCAATGTGTAGCAATATGTTGCCGTTCTTGTATGACGTCCACGCACGACTAGCAGCATCCATGTTCCAGAGGCGGCGCCGCTCCTCATCGCAGTGTCTGCCAGACTATTCATCAGCATCATCACGCCATTCCGCCGCCCCAATTCACACACGCGCACATACTTTGGGAACTCGACAAAGGCTTTATCCAACTCGTAAACAACCAGGTGTGTTTCGTCCATAATCTCGCGCATCGCGTCACGGTAAGTCCAGAGCGACCCGGGAGGGCCCAGCTGCGACGGCACACGGGCCTGGCGGCGGGCGAGGACCTGGAGCGCCATGTAGTTGAGCTCGAAGCTTCCAGCACCCCCGCCGCCGCCGAGCACCTCCTTTTGGAACGACAGCAGATCGTTGGTGAAATTGGTGAAACGCACCAGGTGCGGCACGCTCGTGACCCAGTAGTCAAACGGCACGCCGCGGAACAGCGGCGGGATGTAAACGCCCGATGCGCCGGACTGGTAGCGGTGCCAGTATGGGAAACCCTCGGGACAGCATCCATGCGGCGACTCGCCCGATGACATGGACGGGCGCAGATGCGGCGGCAGGGTGTCCAGACGACGGAATCTGTCCTCGTTAGCCGTTGACGACAAGAACTTTACCAGGAAGTCGCCCCCTAGCGCCCCGACACGCGCATCCCCCTCGCCAAAATACGAGACGTACTCGCGCATTACGCGCGTGTACATGCCGAGCCAGCCGTCCGAGGCGGCATCGCTGAAGTTCAAGTTCCCCATCAGCAGATCGTATGCAAAGCTGCCGAACCGGCCCATCTCAGCCTCACCGACGAAATCGTCCAGCGATATGCCGGCCGTGGAGGCCATTGCAATAAGTAGACGGGAGCGGCGGTCGGCATGCGGGTAGAAGTAGTCGGATATGCTGGCGGCAACACGCATGCTCGCCGTGACGGCCTCGATCTTGCGCGTGTCGCCTTGGCAGAGCGGAATCATGTTTAGTGCGGTCCAGGTCTCGAGGTCGGCATGGACCTGCTTGTCCAATGACGGCGGTTGAAACACAAAGCCGATTTTGTCGAGAAAGGTTGCGAGGAGCACGTCCATGAGATGGCTGGCGATTTGTCTCTCTTGGTCAGTGGAGAGTGCCGAGGTGTCGCCGGGGCCGAAGTCGAAGACGGCGTATTTTGGGTCGGAGAGGAGCGAGGCGAAGCTGAAGCCCCGGGTTGGGTCGGAATTTTGGGGTGGGATGGCACTCATTGGGATGGGATGGGCGAATGTCAGTCTGAGCGCCTAGGTCTAGGTGGAATGGTTTGTTGCCCTAGGTATAGGAGCCCAGATGGAAACCCCCACCCCCTAATGCCGTCCCCGGAAACTACCCCGCGATTCTGCCAGGGAGTTCTCCCAATCACGGCAGTCCCGATATCTTATCTATCATGATTATTATTGGTGCGAGGTACATACTTGGTGGCTCGTGCAAGGTAAATAGGGTGCCTGCAAAACGAAGCGCGACTCGCGAGCACCCCGACACAAAGCTCCCACCCCCAAAAATGGACAAAGTCTATAGGTATATCTGGCCCGTCGCCCCCCTCGACACCAAGGCTTTAGTCTTGCTGTTCCTGCTCGGTCTCTCGATACTCTACTGGCTCGCCCTCCCCCACCCACTCCCCTCCATCCCGTACAATCGTACCGCAACATGGACCCCGCTCGGCGACCTCCCATCGATCCTCGGCTCCGTACCGGACCCAGGCTTCTCCACCTGGCTCCTCCGCCAGCCCCTCCACCACCGCAGCCCCCTCGTGCAGTTCTTCTTCATGCCCTTCCAGCGCCGCCCGGCCCTCATTCTCGCCGACCACCGTGCCGCACAGGAATTGCTCACGCGGCGCATTGCCGACTTTGACAACTCGGCATACGTGGCGCGCATGGTCAACGGCATCGTGCCCAACCACCACGTCACGTTGCCAACCGGACCCGAATGGCGCAGGCGGAGACAGTTGGTGCAGGACACCATGAGCCAGCAGTTCCTGCGAAACGTGGTCGCGCCCATGGTGTACGACAAGGCCTGCACGCTGCTGCGGCTGTGGGAAATCAAGTGCGAGATTGCCGACGGCAAGTGCTTCCCCATGGGACGCGATGTCAGCCAAGGCGCGATGGATGCCGTGCTTGGCTTTACGTTTGGGGCCGGGTTCCCGAGCGGGATGGCATCCCAGGTTGCATACTTTAACCGGCTGCAGGGAGATGAAGGGAGCGTTGCTAAAATTCGAGGGACGAGTTGGGATGCAGAGACGCCGGTTGTGTTTCCGGGCGTTGAGCCGCCCGAGGAAATCACGGCCACGGTGGGGATTGTTAGGGCGATGGAGACAGTTATGGGGTCAGTGAGCCCCCCAACGCTGTGGTGGCTCTTGGAGCGCACCAGTCTGCGAGGGTATCTCGCTGTGAAGAAGAGATATATGTCCGAACAGCTGATGGAGTCGGTTCGGCGTCTTGGGAATCATGCTGGTGGAGGAGGTGAATGGGTGCGCTCAGCTCTTGATCATATCGTGGCGCGGGAGAAGCAAGCCTCGGAACAGGACGGGCGGGAGCCTGATTTTCTGGCACCTGAGATCGTGTCTGAGGTACGTCTTTTTGTTGGCTGGCAAGCCGAGATTGGTTGGGGCTGTGCGTTCATGTGGTTCCTAACAAGTGTGTGCGGATCAGGCATTCTTCTTCGTCGTTGCGGGGTACGAGTCAACGTCGACGACGGAGCAGTGGATGCTCAAGTTCATGGCCGATAACCCCGCCGCTCAGCTATGTCTCCGCAACGCATTGCGGAGAGCGTGGCCCGGTGCCTTGGCCGAGCAGAGGACGCCAACGATCGATGAGATCCACGGCACTTGCATTCCAGAGCTGGATGCTACGGTTGAGGAGACCCTCCGATGTGCTGGTACCCTTCCTAACACCGTCAGGGACGCCATCCGCGATACAATCCTCCTCGGCCATTTCGTCCCGAAAGGGACTACGGTGTTCATGACCCTCTACGGACCCGGGATCCTCGTCCCACCCTTCCATGGAGCGATGGACGGCAACATAGGCAAGGAGGCTGAATGGGACCCCAAAGACATTCACAAGTTCAAACCAGAACGTTGGCTTGTCCCGTCCCGGAAAGCCCCCGGGGGGCTCGACTTCAACATCAACGCAGGGCCTAGCATGCCTTTCTCGCTTGGCGTGAGGAGCTGCTTCGGGAGGCGAATGGCGTATTATCAATTGCGGACCGTGCTCGCGCTCGTGGTGTGGAGGTTTGTCTTGGAGAGATGCCCAGAGGCACTCTCCACTGCTCAGGCCTTGGATGGCGTGTCTCACCGGCCGAAGCACAGCTATGTTAGGTTGTCGGCTGCATACTGAGGTAGACTGGCTTGGTAGTTTGACATGAGAGCGAATAGTTAAATGAGATGGCCGGCATAGTATCAGGTCTCTGGGTCCTGATCGGGCGGATATGAGCTCGGTTGGGAATACTGTAGAGTATTGCATTAGGCTGGAGTCCAGAACAACACTCAATCTCCCCAGCGTTTCTTTAAAATCTGCCTCAGATCCCACCCAACAACAATGAACCTCACAGCAGCAACACCACCCGCCCCCTTACGAGTAAAGCCCCCCAGTCGGCACACTAACCAACATGTCGAAACTAGCTACCATATAAGCCATCGAGACCCCCATACTGCCCCAGATCCAGATATATGTCCTATACAAACTGGTATTAGGCTCAAAATACCCACACCCGCAACCCCGAACATGACGAAGTGTGCAACTACCGCAGCCTTTGAATATCCAGCCAGCCACACAAGCTGTGCAGTTGTACATAATACAGTGGCAGTGAGGAGGACATTAAAACGCCCAAACTTGTCACCGTGATCATGGTTCAGGATTACCAACGCATCTCAATGTATGAAAGCACTCGACATCACCCTCCTTCAAACAAATAATTCCCACCATCCGCATCCACTCAACCATCTACATCACCACCTTCAACTCAAACACCCATCCAACCATCAACATGCAGCTCACCAACATCCTCCTCCCCACTGCGGCACCCGCCGGCACCGCCTCGGCCTACAATATAAGCCTCTACAGCAAGGACAGCTACCAAGGCACCCAGAAGTCCGCCCACTGCTGGCACCCACAGCGCCGGCTTCACCGTTAAGTCTTGGATCTGGGAGCCCGGCTTTGGCGATGAATGCTGCGTCACCTTCTACAAGGGTAGCGAGGTAAGCCCTTCTACCCCTATTCTATCCGCCACTGTCACGGGTGAATGAATGGTGGCTAACGAACTGGTTCAGAACAAGGGCCGCTACTGCGGAAGCGACCGCAAGGCCACCTCTTCTGCTGGTGTCACTAAGGTTGTCCTTGGCTGCGGCGACAAGGTCCTGAACTGGTAGAGTGTTTTTCTTGCAGTGGAAAGGGGTACCTGAGTGGGGTATTGGAAAATATGATTTTATATTGTAGAGTGTCGGGATGAGAAAATGAGAATCGATACTTGGCTCTCAACTTGCTTGCCTTGGTAATTTCTATTCCAGGTTCATGTGGCGTTCAAGGGTGTGGGTTGTGCTTGAGGTTAAGGTTTTTGATGGCGGTTAGGGTGGTGGATGTGGATAGTGTTTTTTTCAGATCGGTTGATTATTCGTTTGAAGCTGGGTTGGATGTGTTTGAGATGCTGTTGGATCCATTGGGCTGAGGTATAGGGTTTGAGGTTGAGTTGTCTTGAGGTGCTGTCCACGGTTTCTTGACACCAATGGAAAGTACTACCCCCCTCGATCTCAAAAGGTCGGCTATAGACTCTAGGCCCGTGGTCTCGGCTAGTCGTAGATGACGGGCGGCTATCCTGGGTAGGAACCCGGGGGCGATGTCTAGTAGTAGCTTGACCATGGCGGTGTGCTCCATCTTAACAGCCTGACTCAGAGTGTAATAACCGCCTGCTGCAGTTGCCAGGTCACTGAGTTCGGCACCAGCTTTCAGCAACTTTCGCATCATCACCATGCTCCCGGCCTTCGCGGCCGCCGTCAACGTTGTTCCACGATGGTACATACAAGCCACGCTTGCTGGGATTGTCCCCGCGCTCGAGAAGCAAATGAACTATATCGTCGTCGCATGCCCTGACGGCGTGTGCGAGGGGCGTGCCTTGTCCGGTCGTCGTCTCAGCAGAGGGGTTGGCTCCAATGTCTAGCAGGTACCACACCATGGTCATGTCGCCCGCCCAAGCCATTCCCGCCAACTGATAGTTCATCATGCCTCTGTCAAACTTGGGCGTGTCGGCAAGCAGGCTCATAAGGTACCGGTGGACTTCGGGCGATCGCGTTCTGCGTATCTCATCCACGATATAGTTCCATAGGGTTAAGTTAGGCGGTACAGGTCCAGGTTTATACCCAAGTATCGGCATTTTGTTTTCCCCCTTATCTCCACCGTCTGGGATGATGCGTGAAGGGGGATACAGGCACAGCCAAACCCTGTCCATGTTCCCTCGGGCAGCTGCTCCAGAAAGCGACCCGGGTCCTATCTTGGAGCGCCAAGCAGAGGGGTTATGAGGTAGGCTGGAGGGTTCGAACTGGGGTAGGTGCTCTTGAAAGACTTGGAGCATATCGGCCTGGCCGGTTCGGGCAGCAACGTACAAAGGCGGAAGAAAATATGTAATCACCATGCGTAGGATCGTAACCCTGCCTGAGTAGATTCTTGACCAGAGGTGTATATCCCAAGTAGGTCGCTGCCGAGAGGGTACTGGCACCTAAGTTACGCGGTCCAGGTCGGAAGCCATTCCATCCTTGCCATCCGCCATCACAGTATTCACCGCCCTCCATAGCGAGCCAGCAGATCCTGTCAAGAATCGCGTCAAAGTCCGCTTGGCCGCACTGGACGAGAGTGTCGACGATGCTCTGTATCTCGACGTAGCACGCGACTGACTCGTCTTGTTGATCGTGAGACAGAAACAGGAGGTAGTCGTGCCAAAGCCCAACAACGCCATCTTGCTTGCGGGGATCGCGATTTCTAAAGGCATGTGCCGCTTTGCTATCGTCTAGTACCTTGGTGTGGAAAAGAATCCGGTCAAAAGACGCATAAAAAGACTCTGAAAGTTCCAGGTTAGAATGTGACTCTAGAGTAGACGGATCATTTCAAACAAGCTTTAGTCGCAGAGCCCTTAGGCATCCGCATGAAATGATGCTGTGGTAGAGAATGATGTCTAGGATTTCTAGGGGTAGATTGAGAATACTCATTGTTAGGATGAGCTTGGTGTCGTTTCAAGTTGTTTAAGTGCAGATTGCGGCTAGATTACTCAAGATGGGATCGTAATCGATGGGAGAAACAATGTTTGGCCACCTAGTGAGCGGCAAGGATATTTTCGATCGGGGGGTAGGGTTTCATTTGTAAGAGGTTGTTGGTCGTTATGTAGGGGTGGTGGCTGAAGCGGCCAGCTCCTTTTCTGATGCACCTGAACAGGGGCCGGAAACGTGGTCATTGCACGGGCTGTGTTGCATAAACCTTCCGCGACAGACTTGTTTCAACTTATTGAAAAAGTTGGACATGACGCGGAACTGGTACTCAGACAGGCCACTGTATTATATGCAAGCAGAATAGCAGGGAGTAGGGCGGATGCCCTCGCCTAGACATAACCCTAAGAGGACCACAGTAAGGCTCATGCAGGTGGGCCGGGTGTTCTTAAAGCGAGCGATGAAAAAAACGTGTTAAACCATGTCCAACCCGGTAGGCACTCAGTCTAAGTAGCTGAAAAAGAGCGGTACACAGTATCTGGTGGAGATCGACAAGTTTAAGAACTTGACATTAGCAGAGGGGAGAGATTCCCACCATTAAATCCAGATTACTCTCCTCCTTAAAGCAATCACCCACTTTAACATCCCTCCGCCCCCAACGCCTTATCAATAGTCCCCCAAGTATGCTCCGCAACCTTCCCCATCTGGTCCTCGTTCCAAACCGCCTTATTCCCCATCACCCTACCCTTGCTATCAATATTACACCACCCTCTCCCCTCCCTCGCGCACGCCTCTGTCCCGCGTACCAACCTCTCGGCGCACGTCTCCGGCGACGTCAACAACACCTTACCCAGCCCTCCCACCACACCCTGCAGCCACCCCGGCACCACCTCCCTCATCAGCCCCGTGTTCACGCCGCCCGGAAACGCATGCACAAACGTCCTTTCCCCTCCATGTTCCTTTTGATGCGCAGCCCACCACTGCACCATCCCATCCGTCATGCTCGTGCAGTGATCTGCCGCCTTGGCAAGGGAGTATCCCCTCTTCAGGTCCAGGTCCGTCCAGTCGAGCTTGTCAGGACTGCCCATCCATCCGTCGTAGACGATCAGCACCCGTGCTGTCGGAGCCAAAAGGGGAAGCAGTTCCCTCAACAGGAGCTGCTTCCCGTAAAAATGTAGCGCCATTTTCCGATCGATGCCCTCGCCGGGGACCTCTGTGCGCGGCGCCGTGGACATGATCCCCTGTGTCATGACGAGGTAGGAAAGGGCAGGCTTGGGGGATGAGTGGAGCAGGGACTGCGTGTATGCGCGGATGGAGCGCATGGAAGTGGCTTCGAGCGCGCGGAACTCGAGTGTGGGGTGGTGAGAGAGGTCCGGGGGAGGCGTGCGCCCGGCGATGAGGACGGTGGAGGAGGGAGAAGGGAGAATGGTGGTGAGGTGGCGAGCGATGGCGTAACCTATGCCGCTGGTGCCGCCGACCACGAGCGCGGAAATCGACATTCTGGCGTTTTTCGGCGTCGTTCTTTGCGTGGTGCGCGACAAGGTTCCAATGTTCCCTGGAATGGCGGGGCCAGACTCGGGTGTGCGATGGAGGCACGAAGAAACGCTTTTAATGCCGATTGAACTTGTATTGCTTGCTTCTCGGAGATTGCGTTGGAAGAAGGCAGGCGCCGATATTTCGACGCGTGGCTTCGGTCGGTGCGGAGTTGCGGACTTTGGAGGAGTTTTAGTAGCTGATGAGGGGGTTCTGATTGGACAAAGAAGTGGGCCGGTCAAATCGATAACCACCATCTTACCAGCCCGAATCGTAGGTAAGCAGCAGGTGAAGTTTACTTCATAGGCTTCAATAACAAGGGACGCGGCCTCTGTCGGACACCAAAATGACGCAGCCACCTCATGATGTGGCGCCTCTACCATCCAGCCCAATCCCGCCAAAATCCGTATGCAGATCCCACCCTTCAAACGGCCGCCGCGCTAGCCCCTGAAATGGTGCCCCAGAATGAGGCCTTACACTGTGCTATCTGCACTGTAGTGGGTTGAGCGGTGCCGTGTACTCATGCGCTTGGTAGGTACTAGGTGCCTTGAGAGAAGCTGAAGTTAGGTTTATTTTACCAAAGCCAACAAGACGAAAACCACTGTACCTATACTATCCCAACGAGCCCAGTCCCAGCCCAAAAATGCAAATCCTCCGCTTGCCCTACTGGCCAGCTCTTTAATAGAGGTTACCCCACCCACCAGGCTTGCCATATTAACACAATTCTGTTGGTTCTGCAAGTGGGAAAAGCTTGTCTTCTGATCAGACGTTCTGACCGGGGCTCTCTCCCACGCCATGAACTCAGCAAACTTGAGCCGGACCGTCACCGGGTCCTTCCTCATCCCTTTTCTTTCTCAACTACCAAGACGTTCAAGGAATACCTGAGACATTGCCGCATGCGGAACGAGTACGATGGCTGATTCAAGCAAAGCAAGTGAGAGTCAAGCCGGAGCGTCAGAGACATGGACTAATCTCCCACCACCGCCACCGCCCTACGGAGCTGCGCCCGTGGGCTCGAATCCGGCAAAGCTCAACCCCCCTTTGCTCTGCATCGCGCATTCTCGCCCGTCATGGCGGCCTACGCCATCTACGAGTTCAGCGTCGCCATGCTCAAGACCTTCAAGATCTGTTGCGGCAACGACAAGAACGACGTCGTCTTCACCGTCGAGGTGCACCCGGGAATTGTCCCTCGCTCGCCTCTTGGAACCAGGCCGGGTCCGATCTTGCACCGCGGCGTCAACCACAAGCAAAAGGGCACGGTTCTCGCAGCTGGGGGCGTCGAGTCGACCAGCTCGGGGCAGTACCTCGCCTTCAACCCGCGCTCGACCATCATATTACCGCCGCTACACCACGGCCCCGATGCCACGCCGCACGACATGGCAACTGAGATCATGCGGGCTGTGAGACTTGAGGGCGGAGGCGTCACCCATTCCCGGGAACGGGAGTGACGAGATAGTCGCGACTGAATTGGGCAGCAATCGCAGTTTGTGGGCTTCTACGTGGCATCCACGGCTTCGTCTGCCTTCAATGTTGTCTTGCCTCTGAATGGCCGGCGACATTCGCAAGGCGCAAACGCAAGAGGGCTTGCCAAGTTCCCACGCATCTGGTTGGTTCATCGCATTGCACACATGTCGGGAGGATCCGCACTGTCATTCCCGGCTGCTGCAGTGCTCAAGCGCCATGGTATAAAAAAAAAGCATTTCGGTCCAGTAGCGAAAAGGGGGGCCGAATTGACTTTACAGCCTGGATAGGCAATTTGCAGTATCAAAGAACCTCCTGATCGCAAAATTCCAGTCTTGCCATCGGCAGGAGTTAAAGTTTGTTGATAAGCGGATTTTAAGGGACACCCAGGTTGACATTATGGATTCAGGTGTTTGAGAGTGCCACACTGATAGCTGCCAAATGGCATGGCAGGCCGTTAATTCCCTTCTTTTGCTCAACAGAAAATCGGGTGGTCGAGGACAGGATGGTGGAGCCAAGAATCATAAGCTGTGTCATGCAATGTTGCTGCAAACCCTGCGCCTTCTCACCCATTCTCCTCGGCCATTGGCTTCTCGATGCGCATCCCACCAATTGCAATACACCTGCTGAGAGGTTGGTTGTAGCAGTTGCCAAAGCACAAGAGAATGGCATGACATCCACCTGATAATCAATGATGTTACCGACATACACCACGATAGATTATTTGGTATGCGACCAGACTTAAATTACTGCCGCAGCCACCCGGCCAGTCTTTTACACCCTTGTGGTGATCTGCATCTAAAGCTAACAGAATTAGCTCTCTTCTTGAATTTAAAACCTCATTTCAACCATCATCAACAATGCCCCACTCCCCCTCGCAACCCTCTGGATCGGCAACACCGGACACACGCCCAGAGCCCCTCCAAATCGCAGACCTCCAATCCCGAATCGAAACACTCCTTGGGCCACCAACCTGCCATGATAGCGACGGGGCCCAACCACGGCGTTACTCCGCCGACTACGAAGCCCCGCCCCCATCTGCACCAAGGAAATTTGGCCAAGCCGACGACGAAATTCGCATGCTCCTCGCCGACATCAAAAACAAATACATCCCGCTTGGGCTCGTGAGCGGGGACACCCTACAAAGGGCATGCACCTTGGTCGGCAAGGCCGAGGAGCTTGCGGTGGCTTGTGCTGGTGAGCCGGTCGCGGCGGAGGATGTCTCGGAGGTGATTTGGCAGGCGGAGCAAGGTGCCAGTGGCGAAGAACAGCAGCCCATTGAGATGCTGGATTCGGATGCGGTGCGCGCCGAGCTATTTGCGCTTTGTCGAGTGATTGCAAGGTTTGATACGGCGGGGAGGGAGGCGGTTTGTAGGGGGAAGCGACTTTTGAGTTTTGGTAAGTACCTACTGGCAAAACCTACTCAATTTAAGTGTTTTACCGGGGCTGTAGCTGACATGGGAACGGCAGATGGCGGGGGAGTGCGCGGGATATGCAGTCTCATGATGCTGCAGGCGCTGATGAGAGCTGTTCAGGCCGTCGAAGAGGGTCGACCGCATTTTGTGCTCGGGGAGGACTGGGAGGAGGATGATGGCCTGATCCCGTCGCCCGTCCAGTAC
>Ga0247770_1000847_pt1 | contig 27935 bp, 16 predicted proteins | sample UWRJL136409B6_FD_179943 | JGI IMG/M metagenome (GOLD analysis project Ga0247770, IMG submission 179943) | Plant litter microbial communities from Arlington Agricultural Research Station in Wisconsin, United States - UWRJ-L136-409B-6 | ecosystem: Environmental > Terrestrial > Plant litter >... | reverse complement strand
ATCGGACACCGTGTTCTTCGAGCTGAGTGTGAATGGGAGCTTAGACAACTCCATTCTGCTCAACCGAGGGGCCGGTGTCCACTTCGTTTATCTACCTGCGTGCAACTAAATCGACGAAGAACCAAAACAACAGGGGACAGGGGACAGGGGACAGGGGACAGGGGACAGGGGACAGCGGGACGGCTCGCTTCACGCGCCGCCGGGGGTCTCCATCCACCTGCTCCTGATCCAAAGTGTCCCGGGAGGGATTCGAACCCTCACTGCCGCGCGGCCTCCCGGCTCTCGACCGGGCGAGTCTGCCGTTCCTCCACCGGGACATCCCACCATCTGACGATGATCGGGACGGCGACCGCCGCCCGACGTGCTGTAAGTGCCCCGGGGGGGATTCGAACCCCCACTGCCTGGATGGCCTCCCGGTTCTGAGCCGGGCGAGTCTGCCGTTCCTCCACCAGGGCAAAAACAGAAGGGGACAGGGGAAAGGTTACCGGGGACAGCCAAGCGAACCGCCGATGATGCTGCTTGCTGTTCCCTGTCCCCTGTCCCCTGTAACCTGCGGTTGAAAGGGTGACGAGTGGGGTTCGAACCCGACGACCTCCGGATCCACATTCCGGCGCTCTACCACCTGAGCTATCGCCACCATCGATTTGCAACGCTCCGCCCGGGGACCGCGTGGCCCCCGGACGGTTCGCCGGCGTCGGCGCGGCCCGCGTCTCAGGCCGCCTGCATGAAGGCCAGCAGCTCGGCCAGGTCGCCGTGGCGGGAGAGCACCAGCTCCCACGCCGTGGGCGTGCGCGGCTCCGCCAGCAGCCGCAGCCCGGCCTCCTCGGGCGTGCGGTCGGCCTTGCTGTTGTTGCACGGCTCGCAGGCGGTGACGACGTTGCGCCACTCGTCCCGGCCGCCCCGCGAGAGGGGCACGACGTGGTCACGCGTCAGCCGCAGTCCCGCGCGCCGCACCTCCGCCTCCGTCCGGCCGCAGTACAGGCAGCGCCGGCCGTCGCGGTCGAAGAGGTTGTGGTTGGAGCCGCCGAGCGGCGCCGCCCCGAACAGCCGGGCCGGCAGCCGCACCCCCGCGCGCAGCCGCAGCACGCGCGGCGCGGGGACGACGAGCTTCATGGAACGGAAGCGGCGGGTGGGGTGGGCCCGCTCGATCTCCGCCTTTCCGTCCACGTACAGCTGGACGGCCCGATGCACGGGGACGGTCCCGACCGGCAGGTAGCCCGGGCTGATGACCAGCGTCATGCTCATGATCGCATCTCTCGCTTCGCCTTTCCGGGGAACGATGGTCCGCGCCCGCCCGGCTCCCGAGGCCGAGGAGGCGTACGCCCGCGACGCTGCGGGCGGATCTGGGGAAAAGAAGTCCTGAGTCCTGGATCGAGATGGAACCGGGCGGAGTCGAACCGCCAACCGGCCGCGCGCGAGGCGGCTGCTCTTCCGTTGAGCTACGGTCCCGAGGGGAAATGAAGTGCTTGGTCTTTGGTGCTTAGTCCTTGGTCGGAATGGAACCGGGCGGATTCGAACCGCCAGCCGGCCGCTTGCAGGGCGGATGCTCTCCCGTTGAGCTACGGTCCCAGGGAAAAGATAAAAAGAAGTGCCTGGTCCTTGGTGCCTGGTCCTTAGTGGAGCCGGAGGGATTCGAACCCTCGACATCTCCGCAGCCAGCGGAGCACTCTGCCTCTGAGCTACGGCCCCATTACAATCTGAGTCCCGCGATCCGAAGCCTTGGATCCCAGCACTCAGGACTCAGGATTTCTTTCATTGAGTGGGCGGTGAAGGATTCGAACCTCCGCGTCCCGTAGGAACCTGGTCTACAATCAGGCGCAATCATCCACTCTGCCAACCGCCCATTTCGCCCTCCGCGCGGAGGAGCAAGCCGAAGCCGGGAATCGAACCCGGGGCCTCACCATTACGAGTGGTGCGCTCTGCCACCTGAGCTACATCGGCACATCCAAAGAACTAAGCACTAAGGACCAAGGACTAAGCACTAAGCACTTTCTTTTTCCTCCAGAGGGAACGGCGGGGATCGAACCCGCGACCTTCGCGCTGGCGGCGCGACGCTCTTGTCCAGCTGAGCTACGTTCCCGATGAACAGAGGGAGAGACGGGACTCGAACCCGCGACATCCTGCTTGGAAGGCAGGCGCTCCACCAGCTGAGCTACTCTCCCGCTTCGGCCTGTCCGTCAGGCCAGACCTCCCGCCGGGAATCGAACCCGGTCGCTGTCGGATTTGCAGTCCGATGCCTTCCCACTTGGCTACGGGAGGATGGTGGTGCAGCTGCTCGGGAGGGATTCGAACCCCCGACGCGCGGATCTTCAACCCGCCGCTCTACCCGCTGAGCTACCGAGCAATGGATGGGAATGACGAAGAGGGCGAGGTGGGAGTCGAACCCACGCGTTCCTGATTAACAGTCAGGCGCTCTGCCACCTGAGCTACCCGCCCTTGATCTCTCGTGGATGATGGACGAACCGAGTACCAGCGGGCGGAATCGAACCGCCGACCGCTCCAGTATGGGTGGAGAGCTCTTCCGCTGAGCTACGCTGGCGTAGGTGGAGTAGTCCGGGGAGGATTCGAACCTCCGATCTCCCGCATGTGACGCGGGCGCCCTGGCCGCTGGGCTACCGGACCGCGATGAAAAGCAGTGGATCAACCCGCAGCTCCACCATTCGAGCCATGGAGCGGTATCGATGTACGCGGCAGGGGTCGAACCTGCGGCCTCTTCCATGTCGGGGAAGCGCTCTTCCGCCTGAGCTACGCGGACGTGACGATGCATAGGCGCGGGAGGAATCGAACCTCCGACCCCCCGGATATCAGCCGGGTGCTCTCACCCCTGAGCTACGCGCCTGCGATGACGTCGATGGATGACCGAGGATGCCGAACGCAGTACCCCGTGCCGGATTCGAACCGGCGGTCTCCTGGTTGAAAACCAGGCGTCCTGGGCCGCTAGACGAACGGGGCGGTGGCGATGATGCGCATCGAGGAGAGGAGAGCGAGGGCGACGGGACTCGAACCCGCAACCTCCGGATAGACAGTCCGGTACTCTGCCGGTTGAGCTACACCCCCATCCCTCTCCTTGCACCCACCATTGCACTCATCGAATGTCGACCGCAGTACCCCGTGCCGGATTCGAACCGGCGATCTCCCGGCTGAGAACCGGGTGTCCTGGACCACTAGACGAACGGGGCGATGAAGAAGATCAAGCGAACAGCGGGATTCGAACCCGCGGCCTCGACCATGGCGGGGTCGCGCTCTGCCAGCTGAGCTATGTCCGCAAAAACAGAAGTGCCCGGTGCCCAGGATCGGCCGGAGAGAGAAGAGCGAGGGCGACGGGACTCGAACCCGCAACCTCCAGATAGACAGTCCGGTACTCTGCCAGTTGAGCTACACCCCCGTCTCTCTCCATCAACACACTTTCGCACCTTCGCACTTCGCACTTTCGCACTCCCATCCAGCACGGCGAGAGGGAATCGAACCCCCAACCTCAGGTTTTGGAGACCAGCGCTCTACCAGTTGAGCTATCGCCGTGTGTGACCCGCACAAGCTTCCGCGGGGATTCGAACCCCGGGCCTCGTCCTTACCATGGACGCGCTCTGCCGGCTGAGCTACGGAAGCGTGGTCGCGAGGGAGAGGAGCGGACCGTCCTGCCGTGCCGCGCCCCGCGAACGGGAGTCGCGTGCCACGGTCGGGGGCGGGCGCCGGCCGTCGGGCCCGCCCTCTCGCCTCGCGATACTTTCACGAGAACCCATGACCCGAATTTTCAAACATGCCGGGCCGCGTGGGCCCGCTGGTCCTGCTCGATGCCGGCCGGTCCGTGTCACCGGAAGCGCCGGGAGATGAACATCCACAACGAAAAACGCCCCGCCTCCTTGTGGGGAGGCGGGGCGTCTGGATGCTTCCAGCGCCACAATCCGGAGACGGGCATCTATGCCCGCAACGGACCCCCTCCCGCAGCTTTCCCGCGATCCTTCCCGTACCGCCGCCAATCGCGGCCGCTGATGCTCGCCGCGCTTTCGAATCGATGCGTCCCTTCCGTATCGCCCCGCAGGCCCACGATCGTGGCCCCGGTACCGCCGCAACCGCCGAAGCCGATGGCTCGCGGCAGGGCCGGGATGGCGAGGGTCGAATCGCACGGCTCCGCCGAGACCCCGAGCGCCAGGGGCGCGGGGGCGAGCACGAACGCCGGCGAGGGCATCCAGGTCGCGGTGGCGGAGGTGAGGGCGGTCATCGCTCGGTTCTTTCGGTCGTGGTCGTTCGGTCGATTCGGGTGGCTTCCGCCGCGGTCGCGGGGAGCCGGTGCAAACGCGAAAACGGGAGGCGCGTCCGACCGCCCCATTCCTGAGGCGATCCCGTCATGCAGACCGGCCCGGAGGCTCGGTGCTGCGCTGACGGCTTGGGACGCGACTCCCGTTTCGTGCGGCAAAGTCTAGGGCGGCAATCGCCCGCCGTCAAGGGGGTTCGATCATGCGATCGTGAACGTCGTCGTCGAATCCCCGCGTAAGTCGTGGACCACCGTCGACTTACACCGATCGAAAATTCTTTCGGAAATCCGCCCCGGAGCGCCCGTCAGCCGGCGATTCCGGCCGGGATCCGCAGCCGCGCGGGGTTCGGCTCGACGGGGATCGACGGCTCCTCGGCGTCCACCTTGAAGGAGGAGACGAGCTCGCGGAGGCGCTCGGCCAGGCCGCCCAGGGTCTCGCCGCCGTGGCCCCGGCCGGCGCTGGCGGAGAGCGCGGCCACCGTCGCCATCATCGAGTCCAGCTGCTCGGCGAGCGCGGCCATCTCCTCGGCGGAGGCGGCGTTCTCCTCCGCCACGGCGGCCACGCTGCCCAGCACCGCCGTGGTCTCCTGCACCCGCGCGGAGATCCCCTGCGAGTCGGCGTGCAGGGCGTGGACGCGCGACTCGGCGCTCTCCAGCGCGCGGAAGATGTCGTCCAGCGCGGCGCCCACCTCCTCCGCGCGGCCGGTGGTGTCCTGCACCTGCGCCGCGCTCTCCTCGATGGCCGTCACCGTGGCGTCGATGTCGCGCTGCATCTCCGCCACCACGCTGACGGTGCGCGCGGCGGCCACGGAGGCGCCCTCGGCCAGCTTGCGCACCTCCTCGGCGACCACCGAGAAGCCGCGCCCCGCCTCGCCCGCGCGCGCCGCCTCGATGGCCGCGTTCAGCGCCAGGAGGTTGGTCTGGCGGGAGATGGCGTTGATGGTCCCCGCGAACTCCGCCACCTGCCCCGAGTGGCGGCGCAGCCCCCGCACCTGCTCGGTGTTGCGCGCCACCACCTCGCCGATGGTCCCGGTGGCGCGGGCGATCTCCGTCACCGTCCGCCCGCCGCCGCGCGCCGCCGCCACGCTCTCGCGCAGCGCCGCCGACAGTGCCTCCGCCCCCGCCGCCATCTCGGCCGCCGCGTCGGCGATCTCGCGCGTCTGGTTGAAGGCTTCCTGCGCGGAAGCCGCCTGCTCCTCGGCGCCGGCGGTGATCTGCGCCACCGCCTGCCCCAGGTGCTCCACCGCGCCGCGCGTCTGCTCGGTCAGCGCGGAGATCTCGCCGCCGTGGCTGCCCAGCGTCCCGGCGGTGCGCTGAATCTGCCCCAGGATGCGGCGCAGGTCGGCGCCCATCCGGTTGAAGGCGTCGGCCAGCCCGGCGATCTCGTCGCGGGTGCCCACGCGCACGTCGGCGCCTGTCAGGTCGCCCGCGGCGATGCGGCGCGCGCCGGCGGCCACGCGCTCCACCGGCACGCGCACCGCGCGGTCCAGCAGCCACGCGACGGCCAGTCCCGCCACGACCAGCCCCAGGAGCGAGGCGAGCCCCGCCCACTGCGCCGCCGCGCCGGCCGCGTCCGCCTGCGCGGTCACCGTGGCGCCGGCCTCGGCGTGGGTGGTCTCCATCAGGTCCAGCTTCTCGCGGAAGGCGTCCAGCTCCGCCAGCGCCGCGTCCATCCCCGCGGCGTCGGCGCCCGCGCCCGCGGCCAGCGCGCTCGCCACGGCGGCGCCGCGCGCGGCGAAGCGGTCGCGCGCGGCGCGGGCCTCGCGGCCGTTGCGGAGGCGCTCGTCGGTGAGGCCGGGGAGCTGGAGGTAGGCGTCCAGGCGGGTGGCGGTCTGGCCGGCGTTCTCGGCGTAGAAGTCCAGCCACTGCTTGCGGCCTGCGTCGTCGGCGGCGCGGGCGGCCTGCTGGAGGCCGAGGACGGCCTGGTAGGCGTCGCGGTCCACGTTCAGCACCAGCCCCAGCCCCGCCAGCTCGCGGGCGGCCAGGACGTGGGTGCGCTCGCGGTTCTGCCGGCTGTAGCCCAGGATGACCAGCGTCCCGGCCGCCGCGATCAGCAGCAGGGTGCCCACGGCGCCGCGCAGCTTCCAGGCAAAGTTCCAGTCGCGGACGGAAAAAAGCCGAATCCGGCCCGCGTCGGCGGGGCCGGAGGATGGTTGGACGGGCATGGAGTGGGAGATGCGGGAAGTACGGAACCGGCGCGATCAGTCGGGGAAGACGGCGTGCAAGCTAACCCCGCCGACCCCGCCGGGCAACCTTGCCGACGCCCGTTGCGGCCGCGCGGATCGGGCCAGCAGCGGCAGCGGGCATCCGCCTCCCGAAAGCTCTCGATCCGCCGAACGTCGCGTTCGCGATCTTCATCCCCCTCCGGCTGTCGAGACGCCGGATCGGGAGCGCGGCGGATCGGAGAGCCTCGGTCCGCCGGCAGCGAAGCCCGCGCCATCCGCCGACCTTCATCCTCCGAATGTCACCCGCCGGCCGGCGGTCCGCGCAGCGGGCGGAGCGCTCCGGCCCACCGGGCAAGCTCGTCCAGCATGGCCGCGGCGGCGGTGTCCTGCGTGGCGCCGGGGTCGAAGGCGCCGGTCTCCTGGTCGACGAACTGGGTGAAGAAGGGGACGGCGACGGCTTCGGGGATGGGCATCATCTTCAGCGCCGTCACGATCTGCTTGGTCATCTGGACGCCGCGCACCCCGGCCGAGACGCCGCCGTAGCTGACGAAGGCGACGGGCTTGTACGCCCACTCGCGCACCAGGAAGTCCAGCGCGTTCACCAGCGAGGGCGGCGTGCCGAAGTTGTACTCGGGGGTGACGAAGACGAACGCGTCCGCCCGCTCCACGATGGCGCTCCACGCCCGCGTGTGCTCGTGCTCGTAATCGCGCAGGCGCGGGTGGCGGGGCTCGTCGAAGAGGGGGAGATCCACCTCCGCGAGGTCCACCACCTCCACCTCGAAGCCCCCGTGCGCCCGCGCCCGCTTCGCCGCCCAGGCGGCGACGGCGGCGCCCTGCCGCCCCGGCCGCGTGCTGGCGACGATGATCTGAAGGTTCATCTGCGTTCGTCTCCCCGTGGATGATCTCTCCCGCGCGATGGGAGCCGTCCCGAGCGCCGGGTCGGCGGCCGGGCGATGCGACAACGGGGCCGCGGCGACCGGCGGCAGCCGTCCCGCTTGCCGGCCGGCGTCGGCGCATCTACGATGATCCATCTCCCGATCTACGCCGTTGTGATCTCCATCTCCCTTTCGGACAAACGACCGATGCCCCAACCACACCGGCCTCGATCGGAAGCGGCTGGAACCGGCGGTCGATCGCGCGACGGCTCGCGGACGATCCGACCGCTGGACCCCACCGCTCCGCGCGCGGCCGCCGTCCGGCGCGCGGCGGCCGGGCGGTGGGCGATCCGCGCGGCGGCGGGGGTGCTCCTGGCGGCCAGCGCGGGGTGCCTCCCCATCCCCCACAGCCACGTGAAGCAGCCGGCGGTCCTCTTTCGCGTGAGCGACCCGGCGGGGCGCCCGGTCTCCGGCGCCACGGTGCACCTGTACTCGGGGGTGCGCGTGAGCAATCGCGTGCTCCACCGGGAGGCCGGCGTGACCGATTCGCTGGGGCGGGCGGGGTTCTCCCTCCGGCGCGAGCGCCACCTGGTGCTGTTCCTGATGCCCGACGCCGAGGCCCCGTGGTACTGGGCCTGGTGCGTGGACGGGCCCGGCTTCCGGACCGCGCTGGGCACCATGGACGCGCCGCTGCCGGAGGTGGCCGTGGCCCTGGTCCCGGCGGATTCGCGGGAGCGCTGCCCCGAACGTCCGGAGCACGTGAACCGGGTGGAAGCGGTGGAGCGGCCCGGGTCCTGACCGGTCCGCTCCGCCCGCGGCGGTCTTCCCGGGGGAGACCGCGAGCGACGTGGCCCGGTCAGGCCGGATCGGACGAGGGAACGAAGCCGGCCTGGCCCCCGTCTCCTCCGCGTGGGATCGAGGCACGATGGACGGGCGGGCCGGCGGGAGACGGGCTCCGGTCTGCTTGCCGGCCGTCGCCGGCGCGTCTACGATCATCCATCTCCCGATCCACGCCGTTCGATCTCCATCTCCCCTTCCGACAATCGACCGATGACGCGCATCTCCATCTCCCGCGCCTTCGCGCTGGCCCTGGCGGCCGCGCCGGCGATCGCCGCGCACGCCGCCGCGCAGGAGGCGCCGGGGGAGCGGCTGCGGAAGCTGTTCGCGGACGAGTGGGAGTGGGAGCTGCGCGAGAACCCGCAGCTGGCCACCAGCGTGGGCGACCGCCGCTACAACGACCGCCTGGGCGACGCGTCGCTCTCCGCGCAGAATCGCCGTCTGGCGGAGAACCGCGCGTTCCTGGCGCGGCTGCGCGCCATCCCGCGCGACTCGCTCTCGCCGGCGGACCGCGTGAACCACGACATCTTCGCGTTCGTGAAGCGCGGCGCCATCGAGGAGACGGAGCTGGGGGACCACCTGATCCCCATCACCAACCGCGAGGGGTTCCACACCTACTTCCCGGAGCTTCCCAGCCGGGTGCCGCTGCGCACGGCCGAGGACTACCGCAACTACTCCGCCCGCCTCCGCGCCTTCCGCGCCTTCCGCGCGCTGGCCGAGCAGCACGTGGAGCTGATGCGCGAGGGGGTCCGCCGCGGCTTCGTGCTGCCGACGATCTCGCTGGAGGGGATCGAGGGGACGCTGGAGCCGCACATCGTCGCCGATCCCACGCGGAGCCTGCTGTGGAAGCCGTTCGCGGAGTTCCCGGCGTCGGTGCCGGAGGGGGAGCGCGCGGCGCTGGCGGCGGAGGGGCGCGCGGCGATCACGGAGGGGGTGGTGGCGGGGATGCGGACCTTCCGCGACTTCATCGCCCGCGAGTACCGTCCGGCGGCGCGGCGGACGCTGGGCGCGTCGGAGCTGCCGGGGGGGCGGGCGTACTACGCGCAGCGGGTGCGCTGGTACACCACGCTGGACGACCGCACGCCCGAGAACGTGCACGAGACCGGCCTCCGCGAGGTGGCCCGCATCCGCGCGGCGATGGACTCGGTGCGGCGCGCGGCCGGCTTCACCGGGACGCACCGGGAGTTCGTGGCCATGCTGCGCTCCGACGCGCGCTTCTACCCCAGGACGGCGGAGGAGCTGATGGAGCGGAACGCCGTCTTCCTCAAGCGGATGGACGGCGAGCTGCCGAAGCTGTTCGGGCGCCTGCCGCGGATGTCGTACGGGATCAAGCCCATCCCCGACTACATCGCGCCGCGCACCACCACCGCGTACTACTCGCAGCCGTCGGGGGACGGGACGCGCGCGGGCTTCTACTGGATCAACACCTACGACCTCCCCAGCCGCCCGTTCTACGAGATCGAGGCGCTGGCGAGCCACGAGGCGGTCCCCGGGCACCACCTGCAGCTGGCCCTTCAGCAGGAGTTGACCGACGTGCCGCAGTTCCGCCGTTTCGGCGGGGTGACGGCGTTCGTGGAGGGGTGGGCGCTGTACGCGGAGTCGCTGGGGAAGGAGCTGGGCTTCTACACCGATCCCTACAGCGAATTCGGCCGGCTGAGCTACGAGATGTGGCGCGCCTGCCGGCTCGTGGTGGACACCGGGATCCACGCCAAGGGGTGGACGCGGCAGCAGGCCATCGACTACATGGCCGAGAACAGCGCGCTCACGCTCACCAACATCACCAACGAGGTGGACCGGTACATCGCGTGGCCCGGCCAGGCGCTGGCGTACAAGACGGGGCAGATGCGCATCCGCGAGCTGCGCACGGAGGCCGAGGCGGCGCTGGGCGACAGCTTCGACGTGCGCCGCTTCCACGACGTGGTGCTGGGGAGCGGGTCCATCCCCCTCTCGGTGCTGGAGACTCAGGTGCGCGAGTGGATCGCGGCCGAGCGGGCGCGGTAGGGCGGGGGAGCGGGGACGGACGCCGGGGTTGCGGAACGCCGGCGTCCCTCTCAGAATGTGGCGGTTGTTGATAGCGATTGTTTTGAGGCTTCGCCAGCGGTTCATCGTTCCTCACCACCTTCTCCACGCGAGAACCCTCATGCACCTCCGTTTCCCCCTCCGGCTTCGGCGCGCCGCGCCCGGGCTGCTGCTGGCCGCGCTCGTCTCGGCGTGCGCCGCGAACCCGTCGAGCCCGGCCGGGCCGGCGCCGGCGGGCTTGATGGCGCTCTACGACGCCTCCATCGCCTCCGCGGCCGTGTACCGGCCGCAGGACGTGCTCGCGCTCAAGCCCGCCGCGGCCGACGCCGAGGGCCGCGTGCGTGTGGCGACCTACACCAACTGGAGCGGCTACCACGCGGACAGCACGCTGACGCTGGCGCGCGACGTGTGGGTGACGCTGGTTCCCGAGGTGCGCGACTCGTGCGCGGGCTTCGGCGCCGAGACCACGCTGCGCCTGGAGCAGCTGCTCGGCCTCCCGCCAGGTGCCGGCTACGACCGCTTCGCCGAGATGAGCGTGCGGCTGGAAGACCTCTTCCGCCCTGCGGCCGACCCGGCGGTCACCACGACGCGCCCGTGCCCGGACAGCGTGTCGGGCGGATGCGGGACGCGCTTTCCGCCGGGCGTCTCGCCGGCGCACGTGCGCTGGATCGCCGACAACATGCTGAACCACTGGATGATCCCGCAGGGCTACCCCTGGACGCGGCTGGGCTACACCTACAACTGGCACCCCGGATCGCCGCGCTACGGCGCCTCGGAGTACGTGGTCCGCGCCGGCTCGCAGGTCCGCGTCCTCTCCGTGGCCCCCTCCGCCCAGTACTGCGCCGCGCCGGGGTGATCTTCGGCCGCGCGTGGCGCACCGTCCGACCGATCCACCAGACCAGCCCGGAGGCGCGCCGCCTCCGGGCTGGTCTTTTCGTGATCCCTCGTTCACTGCGGACAGTTTCAGCCGTAGATGTGCGACGGCTCCCGGTATATCATGGGCGCGAACCCACGATCATCCGCGCCCCCGAAAGCCCATGGTCCGCGCTTCCAAGAGCAATCCGCTGCCGAACGCTCCCCTGGAGCTTTCCGATCCGGTGTCGCTCCCCGAGGGAGACGTGGCCGGAGCCGAGGTGATGGAGGAGCTCGGCCCGGAGCACGCGGTGCTGCTCTTCCGGGTGCTGCGCATCACGCACGCATGGGCGGCGGACGCGGGAGCGTCGGGGTGGTACGACGCGGACGTGCTGCGGAGCCTGGAGGAGGAGGTGCTCACCAGCGGCGCCGACGAGCAGCTGCGGAGCGCCGTCGCCGTGCTGCTGGGCGAGCTGGTCGATCCCGCCGCCACCGACGCCGGCCGCCTCTCGCTCTGCTCCCTCCAGATCTGCGAGTGGGCCAAGGAGCAGGGCGCGGAGAGGACGTCATTGGCCTTCTCCCGCGCCGCCGCCCTGGTCTGGCCGACGAACGGCGCGCTGGCGTACCTCGCGGGGCGGCGGTACAGGGCGGCGGGGCAGACGAAGGAAGCCGACCTGTGGCTTCGCCGCGCGGCCCGGGTGGCGCTCTGGTACTCGGACTGGGAGACGTACGCCCGCGTGCTGACGTCGCTGGGGACGACGGCGTATCGGCAGGGCGACTACCCGCGGTCCCGCGCCTTCCTCGATCGAGCATTGCGGGTGGCGGAGCGACACGGCCTCCGCACCCTGGCGGGCGAGATCTACCACGACCGCTTTACAGTTGCTTACATCTCGGAGGAAAAGCACGGGGCGGAGGACTTCGCCCTCGCCGCCCTGGAGCGCTACCTGCCGTTCCACGAACGTCTGCGCGCGCTCGAATACGACTTCGCCTACTACTGGCTGACGCGCGGATACGCCGCGAAGGCGCTGGACGCGCTCCGCGCCCTCCTGCCGCACTTTCCGCGGCCCGAGCACCAGCTGCAGGTGGTGAGCGCATCCACGCGGGCCGCGGGGGCGCTGGGCGACAGGGCCGCCTACGACGAGATGTGGGCGGCGGCGTGGAGGCTGATGGCCGAATCGAGCGCCTCCGCCATCCTGCCCGCCGCCGTCCTCGACCTGGGCTACGGCGCCGGGCACGTCCAGCAGTGGGAGCACGCCGAAACCGCCTTCCAGCGGGCGTGGGAGATCTCGCGCGCGACGGATCAGCCCGAGGACGAGCGGCTGGCCGGGGCGGCGCTCGCGGCGGTTCACCGGCGCGAAAACCCCGATCCGCTCCGCTACCGGTTCATGCAGGAGAAGGGATGATCGCGCTGTCGGTCATCCCGGCTCCTGACCCCCAGGCTCGCGGGCGATGCCCCTGAAGCTGAACCGCGCGATCTCCCTGTACGTGATGAGCTCGCCGTCGCTGGCGCCGTTCGCGGCCGCGAGCTACGAGCACTTCCGTTCCGTGACGGTGGGCGGATGGGAGGCGCTGTTCGGCCGGATGCGGGAGGTGGGGCCGGACAGCGTGGTGCTCGTCGATCCGTACGAGGGCGGCGCGGCGGCGCCTTCGGGGAAGCTGTTCCAGCTGCTGGAGAGCTTTCCGTCCGTCTCGGTGGTCGTGGCGCTCCACCTGGCTCCGGCGCGGGTGGGGGACGTGCGGCGGATGATGGACGCGGGCGCCGCCGGCGTCCTGGATCTCGCGATGGACACCACGCCGGCCGTGGCGGTGCGGCACTTCTACGACGCGGTGGGGAGGCCGTTCAAGCGGCGGGTGCAGGAGGTGCTCCCCGCGCACCTCACCGCCGACGCCCGCGTGATGATCCGCGCCGCCTGCGAGGTGGCGGTCCTGGGCGGCGGCGCGCGGGAGCTGGCCGACGCCTTCGACGTGGCGCCCAAGACCTTCGCCGCGTGGTGCGAGAGCCGTCGCCTTCCCACCACCCGCGCGCTGCAGCTCTGGCTCCGCCTGCTGCTGGCCGCGCTCCTCCTCGAAGACGCCGGCCGAACGGTGCAGTCCGCCGCGCGCGCCGCCGGCTACTCCGGCGATCGCGCGCTTCGCCGCGCCTTCGACCAGCTGCTCGGCAGCGGCCCGGGAACCCTGCGCCGCGGCGGCGCCTTCGAGGCCGTCGCACGCGCCTTCGCCGACCAGCTGCGCACGATCGACATCGCCCGCCGCGCGGCCGCCTGAGAACGGAAGTCCCGAGTCCTGAGTCCTGGATCGGAGTTGACGGAGCGGCATCCTCCGCGACTCCGCATCCGGGCTCGGGATGTTGGACTCGGGACTTTTTCCGTCTCCCTTCACGACATCATTGACTTCGCCGATTGCGGTGATGATACTATGTGAAATTTGTATCAGCTTTGTTCATGCTTCTCCTTTCATCCATCCATCTCGATGACACCCCCGTACCAGAAGGTCTCGGAAAGCTGGGTGGCGGTGAACCCGGCCGTGGATTCGCCTGGCGTGGTGGAGTTCTACGGGGGATACGGGTTCGGCCACTTCCCGCTGGCCAGCTACGGCTGGCTGCTGGACGCGGTGTACGCGGCCGGCTACTCGCTCGTGGTGGTCCCGTACTCGGGCGGCTTCAACCACTGGAAGACGGCGGGGCGCCTGCTGAAGGAGCGCGAGGCTGTCCTCCAGGCGGTGCCCGGGCTCCGCGGCCTCCCGCACTGGTGGCTGGGGCACTCGCTGGGATGCAAGCTGATCCTCCTGCTGGACGCCGCCACCACCGAAGGGAACGAGTTCCAGCCCCCCGCCGGCGCCGGCGCGGACGCCTTCCGCGGAATGCGGGGCGTGCGCGACGACCGCGTGGTGCTCCTGGCGCCCGACATCTCCGGGACCAGCGCCGCCATCCCCGTCCGCTGGCTGGCCGGGCTCCTGGACCTGCTGGGGCTGGGCGTCCGCCCCAGCCCGCCGCAGACGTATGCCCTGCTGGAGCGCACCGGCGTCTTCCGCCGGGCCGGGATGATGGCGTTCGCGGGCGACACCATCGCGGGGACCCGGGACACGAGCCCGCCGCTCACCGTCGCCCGCCTGTACCGCATCCTCGCCTCGCGGCCGATGGAGAGGCTGGAGTACGCCGGGCAGGACGGCGTGCACCTGCAGCCGTGCGGGGGGAAAGGTGCTGTTCATCTCCTTCGGCCCCGGCCTCCGCTTTCCCGCCGACCCCGATGCCGCGCGGCCGCTCCAGGCAGGCGTCGTCTCGCTCCTGGCCGCGCTGGCGCACCCCGCGCCCGCGGCGCCCGGCGCCGCACCGTGATGGCGGGCGGCGCGCCGTTTTCATCTCCCCCCCTTCATGCGAGGCACACGATGGACATCCAGCTCAGCCCCGAAGAACGGGCGTTCGAGGACAAGGCCGCGCCCCGCGCGCCGGCCGACACCACGGGCCTCCTCGGGTTCCCGGTCATCAGCCACTTCGAGGTGCTGCTCACCGCCATCTTCCCGGGGCCCCCCGCGGCCGCCGGTTCCGCCGCCGGATCCGCCCGGGGCGTGGACCCCCGGCGTTTTCCGTCCCCCTTCCGCCAGCTGGCCGAGGCGCGCGACGACGGACGAGGGCGGACCGCGGGGATGCTGCCGGCCGCGCCGGCGCCGGTCCCGCGCCCCGAGGTGCTCCAGGGCCTCTTCATCCTGATCACCAACCCCTCCGACACGCCGGTCGACCGCCTCTTCGTCATCCTGGAGGTGAACACCACGGCCGACGCGCAGTCCCTCGCCAACGACACGCTGGCTTTCGACCTGCGCACGGGCGCGCCCGTCGTCGGCACGTGGGTCGCCCCCGCGGGAGCCACGTACGCGTACTACCTGCTGAGCACGCCGCTGGCGCCGGGGCAGACCACCAACCTGGCCTGCATCCCCAACTTCCTGAAAGACCCGGCGCCCAGCGTCAGCGTCCGCGGGTTGGTCTCGACGCTCACCGGCGCTCCGGAGCTGTACTTCACCCCCGAGCAGCGCGCCGTCTTCTTCCCGCCGGACGGCGGCGCGGTCTTCAGCACCGTTGCCTACTGCCTCACCACCCGCAACGGCACCAACTTCTTCCAGTTCTGACCTGACCCCCTCCCTCCCGGCTTCGGCCGGGGAGGAGCGGGGGACGCGAACGAGGATCGGGCCCGGAGGCGAGACGCCTCCGGGCCCGACACGCGTCCGCTCCTCCCGCGATCCCGATCCACTCGGCGAGATCGGGCGTACTCCCCGGCGGCCCGCGCGGTGCGCGGGATGCAGAGGGATCCCGCCGCCCGCCGGCCGGCGTATCCTCCGCTGCCCGGCGCAATCCTCGCGACCGGTGTATCAGCGGTCGCCGGCGAGAGACCGGACGAGCCACCCCGAACCGCGAGACGATGGAACCCGCTCCGCAGCTGCCGCCTTCTCCGCTCTCCAGCGCGGCGCCGACCTCGCCGCCTCCCCCTCCCGTCCCGCCGCCCCCGCCCGGGCCTGTCGGGGCGCGGGCGGAGTCGGCGCTGGACGGGCCGGGGTTCGGCGCGTGGAGCCGGTGGCGGCGGACGCTGACCGTGCTGCGCCGGCTGGCCCCGTTCGTCATCGCCTTTCTCCGCGACCGGCGGCGGTGGGTGTTCTTCGGGCGGCGGCGCAGGCCCTCGCCGGAGCAGCACCGCGAGCGGGCGCGGCGGATGGTGGAGTCCATCGCCTCGCTGGGGCCCACCTTCATCAAGCTGGCCCAGGTCTTCGGCGCCCGCGCCGACATCCTCCCCGAGCCGTACCTGGGGGAGATGAGCCGCCTGCAGGACTCCGTGGTCCCCGTGCCCTTCGCCGGCGTGGAGGCGGTGCTGCGCGAGGAGTACGGCGGCCGCGCCCCCTCCGAGGTCTTCGAGGGGCTGGACACCACCCCCATCGCCTCCGCCTCGCTGGGCCAGGTCTACCGCGGCCGCGTCGGGGGCCGCGAGGTGGCCGTCAAGGTGATCCGCCCCGGCGTGGAGGAGCTGGTGGCGCTGGACCTGGACGTCTCGTTCCGCATCCTCTGGGTGCTGGGCGCCCTCTTCCCCAACCACCACGTCCGCGCGCTGGCCACCGTGGTCGGCGAGTTCGAGAAGCACATCCGCGAGGAGCTGGACCTTCGCACCGAGGCCGAGAACACCGAGCGCTTCCGCCACGAGTTCGCCGCCGACCCGCGCATCCGCGCCCCCGAGGTGCTGGAGGGGTACACGCGCCGCCGGGTGCTGGTCACCGAGTTCGTCCACGGGCTGCGGGTGGACCGGCTGGAGCCGCTCTTCGCCGCCGGCGCCATCACCTTTCCCCGGCTGATGGAGACGCTCACCGAGGCGTACGTGCGGATGATGCTGGTGGACGGGCGCCTGCACGCCGACCCGCACCCCGGCAACCTGCTGGTGGAGGACGACGGCACCATCGTCTTCCTGGACTTCGGGATGACGGTGCAGATCGACCGCGCCACGCGGGAGCGCATCTTCCGCATGGCGCTGGCGGCCGCGCGCGACGACCTGGACGCGGTGATCGGGGAGATGTACGGGATGGGGATGATCGACCCGGACGTCCCGCGCGCCGAGATCCGCGACGCCGCCGCCGAGATCATGGACATCCTGCAGCGCGCCCGCCAGCTGGGGCAGCGGCGGGTGCAGGAGATGGTGGCCGAGATCCTGGAGGCGTTCTACACCTGGCCCCTCATCCTCCCCGAGGAGGTGGTGTACCTGATGCGCGCCACCGCGCTCCTGGAGGGGATCGGCTTCCGCTACGACCCGGCGTTCAACGGGCTGGAGGCCGTGCGCCCCGTGCTGGACCGGATGCAGGGCGAGCTGCTGGGCTCCATGGCGCGCGACAAGGCCGATTCGGCGGTGGACTTCCTGGGCGAGGCGCAGCAGGGGTTCCGCGCCCTGGTGGACCTGGTGCGCCGCGCCGAGCGCGAGGAGCTGCGCGTCCGCGCCCACCCCCGCGACCTGTACGAGCTGGAGCAGACGCTGGCGCTCACCGTCCGCCGGCTGATGCTGGGGCTGTTCGCGGCGGTGGTGGCCGTGGTCTCCACGCTGATCTTCACGTCGACGGGGAGCCGCTGGGTGCTGGGGATCGGCAACGGCGCGGCGCTCGCCCTCTTCCTCCTGGTCCTCTTCATCCCCAAGCACCTGCTGCGCTCCCCCTTCCGCCGCGCCCGCGCCCGCCCCCGCCGAGGCGGCGCGCGGCGCTGAGGGCGCCGAGGCCAGGATCGAGATCGAGGCCTCCCCCCCGCTCCATGGACGGAATGCGCGGAGCAGGCGCCGGGGAGGGTGTCGCGCCCGGGAGCGGACAGCCCGCGTCCCGCCGCGGAGCCACGGGCGGAGATGAGCATCGAGATCTTCTCCAGGAGGCACCTCTCGGTCTTCCCCTCGCCTCGATCCGCGTCCGCCCGCCGCATCCGCGCCTTCCCGCCACCGCCAGCTACGCCGCCAGGAGGGTGGGCGCGGAAGCCGGCCCATGCTCCACATCCCCCCGATGACGCAGTCGGCAGGGCCTGGGCGCGCGCGAGATCCGGATCGTGGAGCGAGACCGATCGCGCGATGCGGGTGCGACGTCCGGGATCAGGGCGCCCGCTCCAGGCGGAAAAGCGTCTGGTCCGACATCCCGTACAGCTGCCCGCCGATCCACTTGTTGAGGAACAGGGAGCTCCCCGCCGGCCTGAGCACGACGGGCCGGTCGTAGGGCGGCGGCAGCAGGATCTGCTGGTTGATCGTCGCGTCGTAGAGCGCAAGCTCGCCGGCCGGTCCCACCGACAGGAGGTTCATGCTCTCGGACCCGGGCACCTCGCGGCGCTCGCCGGCCGGCGAGCGGACCCAGATCTGGTACGCGCCGGTGGGCTGGGGAACGTGGTACGCCGTCCACCCGTTGTTCATCTTGTAGCCCGCGTCGGCCGCGAGCTCCACCGGGAGGGGCGCCGACGGCGGCGCCAGCGTGGCGAGCACCTCCTCGGCCCCGCCGGCGTCCTGGTGGACCAGCCGGTACGCGCGCCCCCCGGCCGTCGGGATCGACTGGCCGTACACCACGCCCGCGCCGTCCGTGACCGGCGCCAGCACCACGGCGGCCGAGTCGGGGGAGACGCGCCGGATCTCGTTGCCCTGCCACAGGTAGACGCGGCCGTTCGCGACCATCGCCACCGTGCCGTTCTCGGCGAGGTGGTAGGAGCCGACGCGGAGCGAGTCGGGCGTATGCGTGATGGACCGGGCCACCACGTTGTCGCGGTAGATCGCGCTCGTCCGGGAGTTCTGCCAGGCGGCCCAGCTGCCCCGGGCGCGCGGTCTCTGCCCCTCGAAGTCGCCGTCGGTGGTCCCGCCGATCACCCGCACGCCCTCCGGCTTGTTGAACCCGATGTGGAGCCCGTACGAGAAGATCGCGCCCGTCGCCGTGACGAACATCCCGTCGCTCACCCACAGCGTGGACGCCCCGATCGAGCGCACCGCGCCCGTCCGCACGTCCAGCAGCTTCAGGAAGTCGCTCTCGCGATAGAGCGCGAAGTCGGGGGAGGCGTCCACCAGGCGCTGCGGCACGGTCACGACCGGGACCCAGCGGATCGAGGCCACGCGGATCTCTCCCGACTCCGCCGTGGTCGTGCCCCCGCTGAGGTTGGTGGCCGCGAACGAGAGGCGGACGCTCCGGTCCGCGAGGGGGGCCAGCGAGACCACGGCGTTCACCGAGTCCGTCCCCTGCGCCACCATCGTGCCCTGGAGGAACACCGACACCGTGCATCCGCGGCCGTCGTCCTCCGCGCACCGTGCCCGCACCAGCACCGGCCCCGCGAAGAGGACCGAGTCGGCGGGCGCGGGGGCCAGGATCTCCAGCGCGGGCGGCGTGGTGTCGCGCGGCGGCGCGGCGGCGTCCTCGTCGCACGCCGTGAGCGCGAGCGCGAGGGCCAGGAGGAGCGAAGGCGTGAGGGGCGTGCGCATGATCTGCCTGCCAGTGCTGAAGATGAACGTGCCGTCTCCGTGGCGCTCCCGTCGAAGCACCCGCTTCCCCGTCTCCGGCGCACCCGGGCGCGCCGCCGCGTCGCTCGTCAGGGACGCGCGCGCTCCAGGCGGTACATCGTCCGGTCCGTCAGGCCGTACAGGCTCCCGCTCAGCCACCGGAACGAGCCGAGCCCCGCCGGACCGGCCACCGCGATCCCCCGGGCGTGGGGCGGGTCCACCAGGAAGAGCGCGCCGCTTCCCACCTCCTGGACCAGCACCTCGCCGGCGGGCCCGAGCGAGAGGAGCCGGAGCGCGCCGGACCCGGGCCACACCTCGCGGCGCTCGCCGGAGGGCGAGCGGATCCACGGCCGGTACGCGCCGGACGGCTGCGGGACGTGGTACGCCACCCAGCCGTTGCGGATCTGGTAGCCGGAGGTGGGACGCGCTTCCGGGGGGAACGTCCCCGCGGAGCCCGGAAGGGGGGTGAGCACCTGCTCCACCCCCGGGGCGTTGTAGACCAGCTGGTGGGCGGGCGCCGGCGCGTCGGGGACGGCCTGCGCGGAGACCACTCCCGTCCCGTCGGTCAGGGGCGCGAACGCAGGCGCGGGGGAGACGAGCCGGATCTCGTCTCCCTGCCAGAGATAGACCCGCTGGTTCGCCCCCGCGCGTGTCGCGGCGAACGCGACGGCGCCGTTCTCCGCCAGGTGGTACGAGAACACCTGGAGGGAGTCGGGGGTGGAGCGCAGGGAGGCGGCCAGCACGTCGTCGCGGTGCACCTTGCCGATGGGGGCCAGGCTGAGCCAGGCCGCCCAGCGCCCCGCGGCCTGCGGGCCGATCCCGAAGGGGTCCGCGGCGCCGCTTCCGCCGATCTCCCGCACCCCCTCCGGCTTGTCTCCGGCCGTCCCCACGCCGTACGAGAGGACGGCGCCCGCCGCCGTCACCACGTGCTCGCCGCGGACGTTGAACCAGAGGGAGTGCCGCAGGCCGATCTCGCGGTCCTCCCCCGTGCGCAGGTCCAGCAGCCTCATCGCGTCGTCCACGCCCACCAGGTACAGGGCGCGCTCCAGCGAGGCGTCCATCAGGAAGTCCGGCGTCGTCACCACCGGGGTCCAGCGGCTCGAGACCACGCGGATCTGCCCCGACTCCGCCGTGGTCGTGCCGCCGCTGAGGTTGGTGGCCGTGAACGACAGGCGGAGGCTCCGGTCCGCGAGGGGGGCCAGCGACACCACGGCGTTCACCGAGTCCGCCCCCTGCGCCACCAGCGCGCCCTGGAGGAACACCGACACCGTGCATCCCCGGCCGTCGTCCTCCGTGCACCGTGCCCGCACCAGCACCGGCCCCGCGAAGAGGACCGAGTCGGCGGGCGCGGGGGCCAGGATCTCCAGCGTGGGCGGCGTGGCGTCGCGCGGGGGCCCGGTGGTGTCGTCGTCCCCGCACGCGGAGAGGGCGAGCGCGAGGGCCAGGAGGAGCGGAAGGGTGGTCGTGCGCATGGGCACCCGGAAGGCTGGAGGGAACATTCGAATTTGTCCCGATGAGCGCGAACCCACTCGCAATCAAGTCGCACGGCGGCGGTTGCGCAAGCTTTGCCCGCACATGCGAATGGGCGCTCGATATCGCTCGCCGGGAGATGGGGATCGAGATGCGGGGGCGGGATCACGCGCCGGCGGTGGATGGACGACGAAGCGCCACGTCCACCGTCTTCCCGCCGGCTCCCTTCATCCCCGCCCACCTTCGTTCCGCCAGGCCGCATCCGGCCCGCGAGGAGGATCGCCCACGGGTCTCGCGCCGTGACACCAGATGCCGCATCGGATTGGGCGATCGATCTCGCCCACCGTCTGTGTTCGTGCTCGCCCGGGCCGTGACAACTGCGTCATCGGGAGGATGTGGCGCAGAGGCCAACTTCCGCGCCCTCCCTCTGATGACGTGGTTGGTGATGCTTGAAGGCGCCGACGTGGCGGGCCGGCACCGATCGCCGAGACGGAAGGCCGAAAGGTGCCTCTCCGAAAAAATTTCGATACTCATCTCCGCCTACGGTTCCACGGCGGGACGCGGGCTTTTCCTCTCCGGATGCAAGAGCCTCCTCAGCGACTCACTGCACATTCCGTTCAGGGAGCCGGCATGAGGGGATCTCGCCGGAGGGATGGAGCCCGGGGACGATCCCCCGCGGCGCACCAACACTCCGCGGGACGCTCCGTACGGGCTCCGTCTCGCTCTCCGATCGCCCCGCCGCGTCATCGACCCACCCGCATCGACCCACCCGCGAGCGCGAAAGGTCGGCGGCGGTCCGCCGTCGGGACCCCCGCCGACGCCGCGCGTCCCGCGTCAGGGGACGGTGCTCTCCAGGCGGTACATCGTCCGCTCCGTGAATCCGTACAGCCTCCCGTCCACCCACTTGAAGGAGTCGAGGCCGTCGAACGTCACCACGGTCCCGCGCGTGTAGGGCGCGCTGAGCAGGAGGAGTTGGCCGGTCTCCCCGTCCATGGCCAGCACCTCGCCGGCGGGGCCCAGGGAGAGAAGCTGGAGCGTGACGGTCCCGGGGAGCACCTCGCGGCGCTCGCCGGACGGGGTGCGGACCCACAGCCGGCCTTCGTCGTGGTAGGCCACCCAGCCGTTGCTGATCCGGTAGGGGAGGTCCTGGTTCCGCGACGGGGGGCCGGAAAGAGGGGCGAGCACCTCCTCGCCGCCGGGGCCGATGTAGATGATCCGGTGCTCCACCCCGTCCGCGGCCGGCCTGGCCTGGGCGTAGACCACGCCCGTCCCGTCGGTGAGGGGCCAGAAGGCCTGGACGGCCGGGTCGGGAGTGAGCAGGGTGACGACGGTGCCGCGCCAGAGATAGAGCCGGCTCTCGGCGTTGTCGTCGTCGAAGTCCTGGGGACGGCCGGTGAACACGACGGTCCCGTTCTCGGCGAGGTCGTAGGGCCCGTCCACCTCGATGGAATCGGGGGTGCTGGTGAGCGATGCGCTCAGGACGTCGTCGCGGTACAGGGCGGGGACCGCGGAGTAGGTCCGCCACGAGGCCCAGCGGCCCCGCGCCGTCGCGCCCGTCGCGTAGATGTCGCGGCCGTTGCTTCCGCCGAACTCCTGGATCCCCGAAGCCTTGCTCTCGAACGGGGGCCCGTAGTCGACGATGGCGCCCGCCGCCGTGAGGACGTGCGGTCCACGCTCGTTCCTCCACGTCGAATGCATCGCGATGATGCGGTCCTCGCCCGTCCGCGTGTTCAGGATCCTCATCTGGTCGATCCCCGCGATCAGGTACAGGGCGCGCCCCTTCACGGCGTCGAGGAGGAAGTCCGGCGTGGTCACCACCGGCACCCAGCGGCGCGAGACGACCCTGAACGCCCCCGACTGGGCCGTGGCGCTCGCCCCGTCGCGGCCGGACGCGACGAAGGTGAAGCGGAGGCCGCCCGCGCCCTCCGGCACGGGGACCAGGGCGTTCACCGAGTCCGCTCCCCGGGCCACGCGGACGCCCCGGAGGAACACCTCCACCGTGCATCCCCGCCCGTCTTCCTCCCGGCACCTCGCCCGCACCAGCACGGGCCCGGCCGGAACGACCGAGTCGCCCGGAGCGGGGGCCAGCACCTCCAGCACGGGCGGCGTGGCGTCGGTCGGCGCGGTGGCGGCCCGGTCGCCGCACGCCGTGAGGGCGAGCGCGAGAGCCAGGAGAAGCGTCGTCGTCGTGCGCATGATCACCTGCGGGGCACGGGGTGTTCGGATTGTCGCCATGGGGGTGGCGCCGGATGCCGTCAAACGCCCGGCGGGCATCGCCCAGGCCTCGTCCGCACACGCGGATGGCGTCACAGCATCACGAGCGCGCGGGCGGTGAGTCGGGAGACGCGGATGGAGGGCGGGGGAGGCGCGCTCGGCCTCCCTCCGACCGTCCCGCGTCAGGGGTCCAGCCGCAGGAGCACGTTCCCGACGACCATGTGCGCCCGGCCGTCGAACCACCGGATCTCCCCCGGGCGGGTCAGGCCGACGTCCACCAGCGCCCCGTGCGGCGTGGCGGCGAGGTACAGCCGCCCTCCGTTCTCCACCAGCACCTGGCCGTCCGGGCCCACGCCGCGCAGGACGCTCTCCGTGGCCCACGGCGTCACGCGCTGCACCACGCCCGCTGGCGAGCGCGCCCACAGCTGCCTGGCGCCTCCGTCCGGGAGGGTGTAGACCACCCAGCCGCTCTCCGCGTCGGTCGCCCAGGGCGCAGTCGCCAGCGGCTCGCTGAGCGTCACCTCGCCGCCGGCGGGGGGGAGCAGCACCAGCTGGTAGCGGAACCCCGACGGCGTGGAGGTGCGCCGCGTGTAGACCACGTTGGCGCCGTCGGTCTGCGGGGCCAGGGGGTCCGACGCGGAGTCGAAGGTGATCCGCTCGGCCGCTCCGCCGCGGAAGAGGTAGAGATCCGCCTTCGGGGTCGGCGATCCGCTGTACTCGTAGCCCACCGGGTCCCCGAGGTAGGCGATGGTCCCGTCCTCGGCCAGGTCGTACCCGGCCGACGAGAAGCGGTTGGGGGTTTCCGTGAGCGTCGCGGCGCGGGCATCGTCCCGGAAGATGGTGCTCCCCTGGATCCACGTTGCCCAGCGTCCGCGGGCCGCCATCACGTAGCCCAGCGATCTCGCGTTGCTGCCGCCGAACTCATCCACGCCCCGCCGCTTGCCCTGGACCCCGGCGTAGTGGACCAGCACGACCTCGTCGGTGACGATCACCTTCGCGTCCCTGGCGTCGGTCTCCTGGTACAGCACGCGGTCGCTGCCGGTCGGCACCTCCAGCAGCCGCAATTCGTTCAACCCCGGGACGAAGTAGGCGGCCCGCCGCGGCGTGGCGTCGTACAGCCTTCCCGGAGCGGTCAGCGCCACCTTCCAGGCGCTCGGCAGCACCGGGAACTCCCGCGTCTCCGCCGTCGCCGTCGGGAAGGTGGACGCCGTGCCCACGAAGGTGAAGCGGGCCTTCTTCCCGGCGTACTGCGCCAGCACGACCGTCGCGGCCACCGAGTCGTATCCCGTCGCCACGACGGCGTCTCCCAGCTTCACCTGCAGCAGGCACGGCCGCGAGGCTCCCCGGCAGCGGGCGCGCACCCGCGTGGGATCCTCGAGGGCGGTGGTCCTCGCGGGCGCCGGCGACAGCACCTCGATCCACGGCAGGGTGATCGCGGGGACGACCATCTCCCCCGTCTCCACCGTGGTCCTGGCCCCGGACGTGTCGCTGGCCACGAAGACGAAGCGGACCGCCTGCCCCTGCTGCTCCGGGAGCGGCACCCGCGCGTCGATGGAGTCCACGTCGAAGGCCAGCGCGGTGGCGGCCCCCTTCAGGAACACCTTCACGCTGCACCCCCCCGGCGCGTCCGTGGCGCACCGGGCGCGCAGCCGCACGGGGTTGGCCGGCGCGGTGGAGCCCAGGGGCGAGAGCACCTCCAGCGTCGGCGCCCGCTCCACCCGGAATCCGCGCGTCTCCGTGGCGGCGGCGGCCCCGCCCCCGCTGGTGGCCACGAAGGTGAAGGTGACCGCCTGGTTCCGGTACTCGGCCAGCGACACCGTCGCGTCCAGCGAGTCGCGCCCCTGCGCCACGCGGGCCCCCTGGAGGAACGCCTCCACCGTGCACCCGCCGGGGCGGTCTTCCCGGCAGCGCGCCAGCAGCCGCACCGGCCCGGGCGGGAGGATGGAGTCGCCCCCCGGCGCCAGCACCTCCAGCACCGGCGGCGTCGTGTCGGGCGCCGAAGTAGTGGCCTGGTCCCCGCACGCGGCCAAGGCAAGCGCAACGGCCAGGAGAAGCGGAGGCGTCGTCGGGGTGCGCATGACCGCCTGCCGGGATGTGAGATCGAAAATGACGCGATGAGAGCGAGTGCGGATTACAATCAAACGCTTCGGGGAGTGTCGCGCAAGCTTTGCCCGCACATGCGGATGGCGTCGCAGTATGCGGACGTGCGGGATGGCGGACGCGGGAGGTGAGGATGGAGAAGGCGGTGCCGCGCCCCCGCTCTCTCGCCGGCCCGTTTTCACGCGGGAAACGGATCCGGACGCGGCTGCGCGGGCCCGAGGTCGAGCCGGAGGCGCTGCGGCCTCCGGTCCGTGAGCACGATGCGCTGGTGGAAGCCGACCCGCACTGCGATCCCGCGCGCCAGCCGCGCCCCCGGAGAGAGCCGGGGGGACGTGGCCCGAAGAACCGTCGACGCCGCGCGGGTCCCGTCGTCCCGGGGCAGGGGAGCGTGCGCGGCCGAGCGCGCGGCTCGGGCCGAGCGGTGGAGATCCGGGGGATCCGGGGAGCGGGAAACGACGCGGGGGCGGCGCGAATCCGCGCCGCCCCCGCCGTTCCGTCCCCTCTCCGCCGGCTACAGCTGGCGGATCACCCGCGTGGGCTGGGGGCGGATGCCGCCGACCGTGCCGTCGCCGACCTGGCCGAACGAGTCGTTCCCCCAGCAGTACAGCCGGCCGTCGGCCGCGCGGCCGCACGCGTGCGCCTGTCCGCCGGAGATGGCCGTGAAGGTCAGGCCGCCCGAGACCGGCGTCGGCGTGGGGCGCGGATCGCTGGTGAGGGCGCCGCTTCCCAGCACCCCCTCGGAGTTGCGCCCCCAGCAGAGCGCCGCGCCCCCGGTGGTGAGGCCGCAGGTGTAGTGCTGCCCCGCCACCACCTGCGCGAAGGCGTTCCCGCCGACCACCGGGACGAAGGCGTTCTCCTGGTTGGTGCCGCCCGTGCCCAGCTGCCCGTAGCTGTTGGCCCCGCGGCAGTACACCTGCGTCCCGCTCAGCGCGCAGACGTGGTCGAAGCCCACCGCCACCTGGGTGTAGACGCGCCCCGCCCCCACCTCCACCGGCGTGGCGCCGTAGGGGAAGCCCCAGCAGAGCACCCGCCCCGCGCCGGCGGTGACGCCGCAGGTGGTGTTTGCGTACGAGTCCAGCCGGGTGAAGGTGTGCCCGCCCGCCACCGCCCGCGGGACGGTGCTGCACATCCCGGCGCCGGTGCCGGGGCAGGGGTCCGTGAAGGTCGTGCCCAGCTGCCCCTGGCTGTTGAGCCCCCAGCAGTACGCGGCGCCGTCGGCCGTGATGCCGCAGGTGTGGTTGTCGCCGGCCGAGAGCTGCGTGAAGGCGAGCCCGCCCTGGACCGCCACCAGCTCGTCCGGGCTCCCGTCCCCGGTGACGATGCCGTTGCCGAGCTCCCCCTCCAGCCCCGTCCCCATGCAGTACGCGCTCCCCGCCGCCGTCCGCGCGCAGACGTGGTTGAACCCGGTCGTCACCTCCGCCAGCGCCACCGAGGCGATCGGCGTGGGCTCGTCCCGCTGGCGCCGGTAGCCGCGCCCCCAGCAGTACATCCGGCCCCCCGTGGTCAGGGCGCAGGTCTGCCGCGGCCCGGCCGAGAAGGCGGGGCCGTAGCTGACGTCGGGAGAGGGGGCGAAGGTGGCGGTGAAGGTCGCGGCCGATCCGCCGAGCGCCGCGGCCGCCGTGACGCTCTGCGTCCCCGAGGTTCCCAGCAGCCACCGCGTGCGGGTGACGCCGCTCGCGTCCGTGGCGGTGGTGTTCGGGTTCACGGTGCCGCCGCCGGAGGCGACGGTCCAGAACACCTGTGCCCCCGCGACGGGGTTGCCGTTCGCGTCCTCCACCCGCACGGCCAGCGAGTCGGCCACGAAGGTGCCGGGGATGGCGGACTGCGCGTCGCCCGCCACCTTCACCACCCGCGCCGGGGCGGCGCGGGTGGCCGTGGCCGTGAACGCCAAGGCCGTCCCCCCCGCCACGGAGGCGGTGGCGCCCTGCGCGCCCGCCGCTCCCAGCGTCCACCGCGCCCGGGCGATCCCGCCCGCCCCCGAGGTGGAGGTCGCCGGGCTCACGCTCCCGCCGCCCGCGGTGACGGCCCAGGTGACGGCGGCGCCCGTGACGGCGTTCCCGTTCGCGTCCTCCACCCGCACCGCGATCGAGTCCGCCACGGCGGTGAAGGCGGTGGCGGTCTGGGCGTCGCCGGCCCACTTCACCACCCGCGCCGGGGCGCCGGCGACCGCCGTGGCCGTGAAGGTGTCGGCGGCCAGCGTGGCGCCGCCGCGGTCCACCACGCGCGCCTCCACCCGCTGCTCCTGCCCGGCGGTCGTCCCCAGCGTCCAGCGGGTCTCGGCCGTCCCCGCCGCTCCGGTGGCCGCCTGGGCGACGCTCAGCGTGCCGCCGCCGGAGAGGACGGTGAAGAGCACCGCCTGCCCCGACACCGGCCGGTCGCGCGAGTCGGTGACGCGGGCCACCAGCGGCGCGGCCAGCTGCGCGCCCGCCGCGCCCTGCTGCGCGTCGCCGGTGAGGGCCTCCACGTCCGCGGCCCCGCGGCCGGAGTCGGACGGGCTGTCGCAGGCGGCCGCCGCCAGCACGGCGGCGAGCAAGGCGGCCGCGGGAGCGATTCGGAAAGGAGAGCGCATGGGGCTCCGCTGGTGGGATTGCAGAGAGTGGCGCGGCCGGCTCGCCGCGGGTGGTGCGAAAGGCGCCGGACGCGGATCCGGCGTGCTACAAACTTCTGGATATCCTCCGCGCCGCACAAGCACCGGGCCGCAGAGGACGTCGGGTTTCCACGATCCGGAGGTGAAACCCGCCCCTCCCCTGCATGAGCGCGGTGATGCGTCGCGCGCCGCGCCGCGATCCGCCACTCCCTGCGTCCCACTTTGTCGCGGGCGTTCCGCAGGGATGCGAGATGCGAGATGCGGGATCAGGATCGGAGATCGGGGATCTGGATCGGGGTTCGGATCTGGATCGGGGTTCGGATCTGGATCGGGGTTCGGATCTGGATCGGGGGTTCGGATCTGGATCGGGGATTCGGATCAGGATCGGGGATTCGGATCTGGATCGGGGATTCGGATGTGGGTCGGGGATTCGGATCTGGATCGGCGGAGGACGGTTCCCGGCGACGAGAACGATCGATCGGCTGAGATCCGCCCGCTGTCCCCTGTCCCCTGTCCCCTGTCCCCTGTCCCCTGTCCCCTGTCCCCTGTCCCCTGTCCCCTGTCCCCTTACTCTTCCCTCCGCGACCTTCGAACGCG
>Ga0247770_1000846_pt1 | contig 27937 bp, 29 predicted proteins | sample UWRJL136409B6_FD_179943 | JGI IMG/M metagenome (GOLD analysis project Ga0247770, IMG submission 179943) | Plant litter microbial communities from Arlington Agricultural Research Station in Wisconsin, United States - UWRJ-L136-409B-6 | ecosystem: Environmental > Terrestrial > Plant litter >... | reverse complement strand
ACGCAGCTTGCAGCTGGAGCTAACGCTGCGAGGATTGCTCGGTGCTTATGTGCAGGGTGGCGTTATCGCCGATTTGCAGCGACCGCACACATTTCGGGCCGGTTATTTTTTTTTTTCTTAATCGGGAGGCGCCTTCAAGGCGGTGTGTTTATGCGAAGCAGCGTCATATCCTGCCGCCATGATGGCGGCAGAGATGACAAGCGGGTAGTGAATCAAAACAATATTCTCTTTGGGGCGGAAACAGTGCCGATATCCTCGGCCATTTACCCACGCGAAGATCGTGATGATGGCTTCTTTTAGACTGAATACCTTCTGGTACTACAGCAGCACACATTCTGGTACAGACTGAAGCTAGTGTTGGTCGGAGATGTATGTATCCTGGTGATGAAGCCGACACACAAAAGCTGCTGTGTTATTCTACGGGTCCCGTATTGATACCTACGTTCTAGTCCTGCACCAGGAGAACAAGGCGGACTCGTCGAGAGGACAAATCGTTACTTCACGCTTTCATCTATGGAAATGGCACAATACACTGAGATGGTCAGTATCTGTGAGTGCTTCCTCCCTGCCGCGCGTCCCCGCGACAGTTTCTCTAGAAACACCTATAGGAGGCTACCAAACATTCATGCCGTCTTTACCCCTGAGGAAACAAACCAAACCAAGCGTACAACGCGTGTAATGCTCGTAGTCATTTTGGGGTAGTCAATTTTGTGTTTAAACAACCACATTCTCTTTACCCCTTTTTGGGGTGTCTAATGCCGCTGTTGTCTGAACTTTGAACCTACCTATTCTGTCGGCAATATTTCTTGAGACCGCTTGAAATGCCTCTTGTCGGAAGACTTGGGATACATTTGAGGGAAGGATGGGAATGCTGCCTACCTATTAATGGCATCATAACACATTGTCTCACAGTGATACACAGCGTCTCGACCAGGACAAGCACAGCATGTTTCCCCTGCTCCCAGAGAAGCTGTTGCGTCGTGGGAAACCATAGGAGTCAGAAATGGCCATCTATCCCATCCCGTCAACACACCCCACGTCCGGTTTGAAGCCCCAGGCCCCCTGTTCTTAAACTGCTCCGCCGGGCCCACGTTCCCCGTGAGCCGAGCTCCCAAAACAGTACCACGGTCCGCCTTCCAAGTGGAATCATGACTAGTAGGGCCAGCGGAACATGCTACGGGACGGGAGGTCGGGGAAGACCTAGAAGGAAAAGACTCTCTTCACGGTGCAGAGAGTTATTGGTATTCCGACGAAGGACATCCGAGAAGAGCGGGAGGTGATGGGTGATTTTTTTGAAGTACGAAGTACAGTGTGCCCCTGCTGCCCCTGAGCTGGACGATAAGTACATGAACGTTATGTACCTACCTATGGATATGGCATGAAGAGGGCCGTTACTTCACAGGACAGCTTTAAGGTATGTGTAGAAAGCTACCGTACCGAGTCGCTGACATCGCAGCACCTTCCACATGGATGCTTTCACCCGACAGTACATACCGTTGGCATCGCTTTTCCAAGGGTATTTACCAACTGGCGTGCTAGACTCTATCCTATCTTCTATCCCAGCGGTCTTGCCACACAACATATGTGCCACTTATCCTATGCCGCACCTTTTTCTTGCAAAACAAAAACAAGACATCGATCTGTCATATTCGGGTATACATTTAAGTATCTAAGCTGTCCACATACACGCATATCTCTGCACCCATTTTCCCAAGTCAAGCAAGAAACCCCTGAACGCCGCCCACAACCCGAGATCTTTCCCCTCACAGTCATCCATCTTACGCCTCACCCAACGTCCCGCTCTCAAGCAGGCTCTGATAGAACTCGGGCTCCAGGAATTTAGCTACGCTCACGTCCTCGCTCAGACCCTTGCGCCTCCTCGTCTTGAGTACGAAGTCGCGCGCCGTTGCCTGCGCGTTAGCCATCTGTAGGGGCCGCAGCACGATTTCCTTGTCGAGTGGGTCGCCCGGCACGATGTTCCAGCGGTCGAACACCAGACTTACCATGGCCTGACCGGGCGTTTGGATGCGCAGATCTGTTTCAAAGCCGAAGCTGTCGATGACGGGGATCAACCCACTGACGCGATAAAGCGGTGTCCCGGCAATGGGGCCGTCCGACAGCACGTGCCCGCGCCGCCGTGCGAGGATGTTGTAGACGGTGCTGACTGAGTCCTGAGGTCCTGTCATGGACATCGAGTACATGGGCTCCATGAGTCGTGGTGACGCAATGAGGAATGAGCTGTAGCATGCACGCCGGGATGTGGGGATAATCTGGCCACCGCCGCGGAAGATAGCCTCTTGCGCGAGCGCAACATCTATCAGGCGGAACTTGGTATTACGTATTGCTGATTTCCATATGTTAGCTTTAAACAACACGCGGACGTTACTAGTGTTGTAGTGAAGCATCGGAATGGGGGCTGCGGGCCAATCTAGCCAACTGAGAAGGTGTGAACGCGATAACACTTCTGAAGCACCACACCCCCACACCCCTGATCTCTCCGGTCTTGGCCTCTGCTGGTTGGCCTAGCGGGAACACCCTTGTCGACAGCCCTGTAGAGCCATGTAAAGGAATATAGAACCCCTCGTTCCCTGTTCACCAAAAGGTGACATCGGGACGAGCGGGGAGATCGTGGGTGATAGCCATGCATGCGCAGGTAGTTAACCCGACACTACTTTCAGCAGGTCTAGGCAAGGTACCATGCCGGCATGCGAGCTGAGGGTTAGGTTCAGGGCGTAGTAATCTACACCCCGATGCAACAAGCAATGACGCCCAAACTAGTGATAGGAAGAGGCACTCACGTTCTTCACACAGCGGGCCTTCTCGAGTGGCCCAACTAAAACCTTGACGAATGGACTCCTTGACGGTGTTGAGACGTTTCTTGTCAACCTAGAGAATGGTCAGTACTGTTTCAGCAGCAGAAGGCCCGAATGAGACGACGGGGAATATTTGGCTGGGTTGCGCGGGCTCTCTGCGGTCACCTAGAACCCGCTATCATGTAACTCACCTCTGACGGAAGGGTGTCGTCCTGTAGGATATTTGGCCCAAACTCATCCGGCCCAAATGCCCAGATGCTCCTGGCTGCCAAAAGATCCCATCCGTATTTCTCCTCAAAAAACTTAGCCGTTTTCCGGACAGGGTCGCGTATCTTGACAGCCCCTGACTCGATATCCTGGGCAATACCGTCATCCAGCGGTTCTGCCACCATGGTGATAGTGTTCTTTTTGTTGGGCGTGACCGCATAGCATTTTGTTGCTGATGTGTCCTGCACTGTCTCGCAAAAGCGGACGACGGGATCCGATACTCTGATCTCCATGTCTGCGTAGAGTCGACGCAGATCATGGAGTACGCAGTCCATGTAGAACTCACCTGTACCAAGAATGATGTGCTCACCCGACTCTTCAACTTTGGTGGTGATCAGGGGGTAACTCTTGTTGATCTTTCTGATGCCGTCAAGCATTTTCGGCAACTCGGAAGGATTGATCGGCTCGACGGCGACTTTCAAAACTGATTCGGTGAAGTGAACCAGCGGCTTGAAGATATACGGATCCTCATCGTCATCGAATTTCCTGGCTATTATCGTGGCCGTCTTCACAATCGAGTTATCTACGCCTCCGAGAAGAACCCAATTGCCAGCCGGAACGCCATCTGTTGGGATGTTGTACCGGGTTTCTGCAATAAAGACGTCGGATACCCTGGCCATTGCCATGTCCTCCTCGTCGTCGATCGAGTAGCCTTCTCCGAGAACACGGACCTCTGTGCCGGGCCGTGCAATACCGCTCATAACGCGCCCAAAAGAGTTGAAACTCTTGGCATCAGCCGTATTGAACAGCTTTGTGACATAAACAACCAAAGGTCCGTTTTGATCACAGGCATTCATCGACTCTGCGACCTTGGTGTCGAGAGGGCCTGTGTAATACTGCTGGAGCTTTTTCTCCGCGCCTTCTACTGGAGAAGGGATGTGCTGGCAGATCATGTCTACAAACCCAGTGGACGGACCTGCAATGTCGGTTAGCATAAGCCGTGAGAAGTAAGAGACGTAAAGATAAATATACCAAAGAATTGTTCGCAGACTGATTTCAGGAGAATCTTCGGGTCGGTCTTGTATTGGGAGGGCTTCAGGACTATCCCAAGCTTCCCCAGCGTCTCCTTCAAGTCCTCAGGGCTCTCGCTGATGGTGTGCGAGAACAGCTTGTAAATCGGCTCCATAACGAAGTTGACGAATGACCGCTTCGCACCCTCCTCGACAGGTTTCCTGGTGAAGTTGCGCTTGCGAGGGTTGAAATAGACATCGCCCCATAGACGCCGTGCAAACTCCTCGGCGTTGACGCCCCCGAACCCGTCAGAGTACATCTTCGCAAAGGACTGCAAGGTGAAGCACCAGCCCATTGAAGTGCATGCAAACAGGACATTTCCCTTTTCCGGGCTTACCCTCCTCCCCTCGCCTTGGCCGGGGATGGTATTTTCGATAACTGTGTTGACCTCTTCGATGACATGCTTCAACTTGTAGTACGCGTCGGTGGGGGGAAGTTTGAGCTCCAGTATTAATCGGTCCATTTTGTTGACAATAAGAGTGATGGGGATATCCTCAAGAACCGCATGCTTGATGATTTGCTCCGTGTTGACTTGAACGCCCTCGACCACATCCACCACCAAGCACACGCCGTCGACCAGCCTGAAAGATGCAGCAACTTCATCCACAAAGTCCACGTGCCCAGGGGTGTCGATAATATTGACAAGATGCGATTTCCCTTTTGTATTCGGCAGAACCAAGCTCATTGGGGAAGCTTTGATCGACACGCCTCGGTCCCGCTCGACCACATGGACGTCTGTGTACCGGAGCTGCTCATCGCGGCTCTTACCTGTGCGTTTCTCCAACTTTTCCGTGATGGAATGGGTCTCGAGAACGAGCATGTCCATGAAGGCGGTCTTTCCGTGATGCAGATGCCCCGCCAGGGCGACGTTCCGAATCTGCTCGGGAAAGTTCATGAGGTCCGTCATGAAGCTGCGATCGAACAAAACAGGCGGGAGATCGGTCTCTTCAATAATGAACTTCTTCTGCTCCACTGGTGCTATTATCGGCTGTGTCAAAGGTTGCGCATCCTCTTCCTGCACCATGGTCTCGACACCTTCTCCGTAAACCTGGGCTGCGGTCGGATAGTACTGCTTGTCCTCGTGCAAGACGACTGCGTTTGAAGGCCCCTCATCTGCGCTTCCCAGTTAGCAGCAGTCCGCTACATGCGCACCAAGTCCTCGCAGGAGCATACCGTCGATTTCCATCAACTCTTGGCCCGTCGTCTCGGGGGCGGCTTCGGGGTAGTCGTCATCGTAGACATAATTTCCCGCATCGATGCCATGTTGCGACTCTTCTTCAGAAGCCCCGGCCTCCTCACCGCTGCGGAGAAGAAGGTTAGCAGAAATACATGGGCGCAAAGGTAGGCAAGGCAGCGACGGGGTGTCGGTCGAGAGGTGAAGAGCGGCGAATCGTGAATTGAAACTGGAACCGCCACCTCAACACACTGTTCTACGTACATAAAGTTTCCAAACTCGTCGTAAAGATCGTCATCCATGATTGCGGGTGCTGGGCCAAAGCGGTCTGTTTGGTCGAAGTTCGTCGCGTCGTCAAGGGAAGGCTGAAAGTCGCGAATAGACGGGCAGTTTTTCCTTCGCGCCGCTGCAAGGCTGATGTCAATTCCGTCTGAAAATTCGGGCTGAGCAGCTCCAAGCTGTGGCGCGAGCTTATTTTAGTGGCTGAGATCCCCCGCTTGGCCCCTTGGCCCCGGCATCGGACCCAGTAATTCGCAGGGCGTCCGGGCTAGCCGTTGATCTGCAGCGCCCGCACAGGGGCCGGCCTAGCTCGTCACGAAGAAGTGAGGGGCAATTGGGGGCATCCGAGGCGGTGAATCAACTTGCCATCGTTAGGTGATCCTCAACAATTTCTGCCCAAAGTTCGAGTCTTTGGACCCTTTCATACTTGCAACAAAAGAATATCCCTCGGCCAAACCAACCCAACCCGGAAACTCCTCACCTCCTCAAATACTCCACAAAGTTTCAAAATGGCCGGTCTCCCGCCCGTGTACATCGTGTCCGTTGCTAGGACCCCGGTGGGGTCGTTCCTTGGGTGAGCTGCCCCGCGTCTACATTTTGTATTGGCGACGAGTTAACATTTTTCACCATATAGTTCTTTGTCGAGTCTGAACGCAATCCAATTGGGCTCCCATGCCATCAAGGGTATGCCGTGATCTGTTCTATATCATCTCCGTGGCGTCTATCCGCTAATGGTGCATACGTAGCCGCCGTCGAGCGTGTTCCCGAGATCAAGGCGGAGGATGTAGAGGAGGTTTTCTTTGGTAATGTGCTCTCGGCCGGGTACGCTCCCCCGTTGTGGCCCGAGAAGGCACTTGATGTTGGCTGTCTTTCTCTAACATGAGCTGTCTGCAGTCTTGGCCAGGCCCCGGCCCGCCAGTGCGCCATCAACGCCGGTCTCTCGCAGAAGGTTGTCTGCACCACCGTCAACAAGGTCTGCGCCTCAGGCCTTAAGGCTATTATCCTCGGCGCTCAAACCATCATGACCGGCAATGCATCGATAGTAGTGGCTGGTGGCACCGAGAGCATGTCAAACACACCACATTACCTGCCGAATTCTCGAACCGGCATCAAGTACGGCGAGGGGACCATCATTGATGGCGTGCAAAACGACGGTCTCCGTGACGCCTACGGAAAGAAGGAGTTGATGGGTCTCCAGGGGGAGCTCTGCAGCCAGGACCACGGCATTTCTCGCGAGGCCCAGGACGAGTATGCCATCAGGACGTACCAGAAAGCGCAGGCTGCCACTGAGGCTGGTGTATTCACCGAAATTGCGCCCATCGAGGTCAGCGGTGGCCGTGGCAAGCCCGTGATCAAGATCGACCGTGACGAAGAAGTCAAGAACCTCAATATCGAGAAGCTCAAGACGGTGCGCCCCGTCTTCATCCCCAACGGCGGTACTGTCACTGCTGCTAACGCAGCGCCTATCAATGATGGCGCTGCGGCAGTTGTACTCGTCTCGGAGGCTAAGCTCAAGGAGCTTGGTATCAAGCCTATTGCTAAGATTCTTGGCTGGGGTGACGCTGCTCGTGAGCCTGAGCGCTTCACGACTGCCCCCGCACTGGCGATTCCTAAAGCTATCCAGCATGCTGGCTTGAAGCCTGAGGATATCGACTTCTACGAGATCAACGAGGCCTTCTCGGTGGTTGCCCTAGCCAACATGAAGCTTCTGGGTCTCGGCGAGGACAAGGTCAACGTATTCGGTGGCTCCGTTGCAATCGGCCACCCCCTTGGCTGCTCCGGCGCTCGCATCGTCACGACATTGACCTCAGTCCTGCGTGAGAAGAAGGCCAAGATTGGCTGCGCAGGTATCTGCAACGGCGGTGGCGGTGCTTCGGCACTGGTCATCGAGTATTTGCAGTGAGTAGCCTACTGTTCCCAAGCGTAATGCTTTGGTCTCCATTAGAGCAGACAAAATTAGCGGGATAGGAGCTCGTCGATGACGTTTGCGGTTTTTCGCGGATTTACCATGCGCAAAAAGAGCACCATTCTAATATAAGAGTGACATTTTCAGTAGATCACCAGGATCACAACTCGCCAAATCCAATCTTTAATGGGCCTGGCCAGGATAGTACATAGCAGCATCGCGATGCCTTCATTTCCCAAAGTTGGTGGATGTAAAAGTCAACTCGTGTATATGTAGGATGCTGTTTGTTCCATTATCCCTTCTTAAAGCTTTGGTATCCACGCCTTGATATGGCCATCTTCTCCCGCTGTAAACACGACTTGTTCTTCGTCAAAGAAGCAAAAGCTCCGGACAAGCTCCGAGCCATGCGCCCCAGGCAGCCCAACAATTGACCCCTTATCCAAACCCCACCCTGATGGACCCTTCGATAGGTGAAACAGCTGGAACATCTCCTGGCTGTTGCAGTTAGCCATAAAATTAGCAATCGGCCAACGTAGCTCAACATAAAGGGGCACACATACTCTTGTGACCCAGCCCCAATGACTGCACCTGCGCCATTGAGCTTAGAGTACACGTTGGCGACGTACTGACACCCCAAGACCTGGCGGACGTCACCGAGGTCGAGAGTTGCGCATCCACGTTCAACACCCTCGGCGATGTCATAGAGGGCGAACTTCTCGTCGTGTGAGAGGGCGAATACTTCAGTCTCGTTGAGAAATGCCGCGTGATGCACCGAGCCGTGGTTGAAAGCTTGGATGACTACTTCGTCCTCATCTGCAATCCGGGTGTCGCAGATGTTCACGAGGCCGTCTGTTGATCCTGAGAGGAGGAGGTGGAGGTTTATGGGGTGGAAGTTGAGCTGAGACGGGTTAGGTTTGGGTGGTGTTAAGGGAGAGAGGGATGGAGGAGTATACCTCGGTCACGTCGTCACTGTGGACGTCGTTGTATTGCGTTTTGGGAGCAGCTGGTGATCGCAGATCCCTGGCGGCGAGTAGTTAGAGCCTGGCTGTTGGAATGTAGAGTTGGGAAGGGAATCCCACCAAATCAAAATTGAGGCTTGATGGTCAGCCAACTCAGTGCCAGCTACCAGAGTATGGGTGTCGCTTGAGCAGGCGAGTGAGAGTAAGCTGGGGTGGTTCCCTGAGTTCCATCTTAGTCTCCATTTCGCCCAGTGCAGAGCATTCGAACTCACCTCTTATTTGCAAAGCTCGCGCACTCGCAGGATCGAGTCTCAAATCCCATACCGAGGCGGTCCCATTCTCTCCAGCTGTAACGACAATGGAGTCGCTGGCGTTGTATGCCTTGGCACTGGTGAGGTTGCCGTGGTTTGTTTGTATGCTCTTCAGGGGCCCCTGGCTCAGTTTCAGGGGGTCAAAAATGCAGAGCCGTTGGTCTGAAGATGTGGCTGCCAATCCGGTGTTGAGCGGTATGATTTCCAGAACATAGGTTGAGTCGCCTCCAGGGTATTCGTACCCGTCGGCGCACGAAAGTTGGTACATTTTCCTGTCCTGTGACTTTGTCGATAGCTGCTTTCAATTGAGTGAGCGCAAGCCTTAAGGAGGGGTGAAATGGAGAGCAGTCGCGAAAAAAATCATCTGAACTTTTAACTACGGACATAACTTACCCGAACACTCAAAAACCGTATGTACCTAATATGCGTCTCTTGCGACGTGTATGAAGAGAGTTATATCCCACCTGGCCAGTACGTCAACTTAATGTTGACTTTCCATGGTATATATTATGCAAATTCGTCCTTATTCAGGCCTCAAGGCAAGGTTGACAATGTTGGCGCGCCAGCTGGCAGACCTCACCACCAGCTGGTGAGACTAAAAGCCTTTGGTCCCGAATGACTAAATCTGCAGGGACGTGCCACTGTGGGGCTTACCCCCCTGCAACCAACTTGGAGCTTATAGAATCCCTGCCAGCTATGAGGTTACGTGACGCTCGGCTTCTGGACAGCTGGTGTTTAGCGAAAAGGGCCAGCTCTCGTCAACGAGTATTGCGACTACCAGTCTACAAGCCACTACGCTTTTCACTTTGCTGTTCTACTCATAGGAGCCGCGAAATGACGATTCAGTCGCCCATTAACACTCGTTTGGCTCATTATTAATCGACAATGAGGCCGCATATCTTGTGGTTATCGCGTAAGCTTAAGAATGCGTCGCGGGTACGGTTTGCGATTTGGCATTAGCTGACAACCTCGTCAACAGTGCTCCTGCAGACGGTCGACCTTGCTTGTGCTGAAGCACAAGCTGCCCAGCATGTTCTTGGTTCGGATACTCAAGGGGGGGCTGGCGCAGATGTCGATGCTCTGAAAAACGAACAGAGGGTTCCTGGTATGTCCAGCAGAAGGGCGCCCCCCTACATGCGGAGGGACTTGTTTGCTGATGGGAACGCAGGCGCCGACCTTGTGGACTCAGCATGGGTCGAACTACGAAAGATAGACCAGCCTCTCCGAGACAGGATCCAGAAATCGCAGGGCATCTTCGGCACCCTTTTGCATTTGGTTCTCAAGGCTGTTCCAACGCTCCGCCTCAGCGCCCCTCCGACCGAAGCGCCGAAGAGCTCACTCGGAGGACCTCTTCGTCGCGCCACTGAGTTTTTGGAGGAATCGGCGGCCAGGAATAACTCGGATGCGCTGTTTCTTTTGGCCGAAATGAACTTCTATGGCAACTTTTCACACCCAAGGGACTTCAAGGCTTCGTTCGATTATTACAACAAGCTGGCGTCGATACACGGAAACAGCTCGGCACAACACATGGTCGGCCTCATGTACTCTACCGGGATTGGGGGAGCAGTAGAGCGTGACCAGGCACGAGCCTTGCTCTACTATACCTTTGCCGCAAACCAAGGGCATACAAGGGCCGAAATGACGGTTGCACATCGGTATCACGCGGGTATATCCGTGCCTAAGAGTTGCGAAAATGCTGTCAAGTACTACAAGCGAGTTGCCGACAAGGCTATTGCTTGGTATCGATCAGGCCCCCCAGGGGGTATGGGCTGGGTCCCGGAATCATTTCGTATTGCCGACGAGAGCGGCGGTGTATATGGAGAGGGTGCTAGCGTGTCAAGCTCAGGAATCAATGCAGTCAAAGCGCATCCCAACTCGGATGCGTATGCTTCGATCGAGGACATTATCGAGTATCTCGACCTCATATCGCAAAAAGGCGACTTTAAGGCGTCATACAACCTGGGCAGGCTCTACTACGAGGGTCAGAAGGGACTCCCCAAGAACTTCAAGGTTGCGAGCCACTACTTCTTGATGGTCGCCCAGAAGTTTTGGAAGAAAAACAACCGGATCGCCGAGAACTACAAGCCTGGGCTGGATAAGACTGCTTGTAAAGCCGCTGGCTTCATCGGACGAATGCACATGCGGGGCGAAGGTGTCAAGCAGTCTTTCGCTCTGGCCAAATGGTGGTTTGATCGCGGCATCACACACGGCGACGCTCAGTCTCAGTACGGACTTGGTTTGCTGCATCTGCATGGGTACGGCGTCGAGAAGAATATGGTCAAGGCCATAAACCTGTTCAAGTCAGCAGCAGAGCAGGACTATTCCCCAGCCCAGGTCCAACTCGGGTCTCTCTATCTCGATCAGGGGTACTCCGAAGACCCTGCAGCCGCGAGCCATTACTTTGAGATGGCTGCGCGACACGGTAACCTGGAGGCGTACTACTATATTGCCGAGATGAACTTCTTTGGTGTGGGTCGGGACAAGTCGTGCACCCAGGCAGTGGGCTACTATAAAAGCGTCGCGGAGAGGGCTGAGCCTTTGGTCTCTTCCTGGGCGGAGGCGAACCTGGCGTATGAAAATGGCGACCAAGAGCTGGCCCTCCTCGAGTATTTGACGGCGGCGGAACAGGGATACGAAAAAGCGCAGAACAATGTCGCGTATCTACTCGACCCTGAACAATCCCGGCTACCCGTCCCCGAATGGCTCTACCCGCGGGCTCAGAAGTCGAGGCTACTCGAAGACTCAAGCCTCGCTCTGATTTTCTGGACGCGCTCGTCTCGACAAGGCAACATCGATGCTCTTGTCAAGATGGGCGATTATTATTTGTACGGGATCGGCACGAGCGCGGATGTCGACAAGGCGGTGCAATGCTATACAGGGGCGTCAGAATACCACCAGAGTGCGCAGGCACTGTATAACCTGGGATGGATGCACGAGAATGGCCTCGGCCTAAATCAGGACTACCATCTTGCCAAGCGATACTACGACCAGGCTCTCGAGACAAACGACGAGGCCTATCTTCCCGTCACCCTTAGCCTCCTCAAGCTGCGGGCTCGTAGTGCGTGGAACACAATTACCAACGGGCGGATCAACTCTATTCAGGATGAGCCAGGTGAGATCTTATGCATTGAACTGATATGAGAACCGAAGCCTAACTGACCTTCTCGCTAGCCCCTAAGAAGGATTGGTCTCTGAGCGAGTGGATCGCAAACTTCATGCAGGATGATATGATCTACTATGAGGACGAGCCTTATGACCCCCTCTACGATGACGATATGCCAGGTGGGGATGGCATCCTAGGGGATCTGGATGATGGTATCTTTGAGAGCGTTGTGATTATCGGCCTGGTTACGGCGCTTATATTTTTGGTATTATATCGCCAGCAGCGACAACAACAGGAAGCTCGACGCCAACAACAGCAGCAGCAACAACAACAACAACAACAACAACAACAGCAGCAGCAACAGCAGCAGCAGCAGCAGCAACCACAACAAGGGGAACAGCCGAATCAGGGGTTCTTCCCGCCGCCTGGAGATCCTAACTTGGGGATGTGGGCAGCGGGAGGGGTGGGGCATTGAAATGCGAAATGTGGGTTTCAGTTTTTGCATCGAGCGGTGGCGTAATGAGGTTGATTTATTATTTCGGGATACTTCCTTGAGCGGTCAGAATAAATCGACAAAGCTGTTAGGAATGCAACCACGCCTTAGGCGTTGTGTCATCGGCATCGTGTTGCTCCGTGTGAATAGCACCATGAAAAAGATGTGTAGTAGGTGTGCCTGAGCAGAATTCTGAAAATGTAGCAAGACTGTGCATATAGCAAGGCGCTACAAAAGCTAGCAACACGTCTTCAACCCGTAAAATAACCTAGAGGTCCACTAGTCAGCTGGAGTGAGGTTGGCAATGCCAGATGCGTGCGGTGCCGTTCCGGGTTGGACAGTAAGAGGATCAATTGCGCACTGGTCTGGGGTGCTCTCATCGCTGGAGGCTTGGCGGCATCGCCCCTTCCTCTTTTGACTTCAATCCAAATATTGGTCATATCATTCCCCCTCATCACCCACCACTGGCCTTCCGAGGATATTCAGAATTCACACTCCGGAAAATGCGTCTCAACAGACGTCCCAGCCATGTCGTCACAAACGCCGGAACCGGCCTCCAAGCGCCGCCGTGTTGAAACCGCCAACACTACACTCAGGAAGCCGTTCAAATCTCCGCTCATCAACCGTCCTACCACCGCCTCCGACGCCTCAACACCGACGTCATCGTCCTTGAAACCCCGGATCGCCGCTTCCGGAGCTGGGGGAGGCAGAAGTGCTTTCTCTCGGCAGCCGCAGCAGCATGTGGCTTCTCCGCTCACTAGCGCTGCTCGTAGCAGGAGCAGAAAGATCCCTGGTAAAGCACCCCTTAAGGTGGAGTTTCCATTCAATCCTTTTCGCGAAAAACTCCAGAAGACGCAGCGAGAGACCGCTGCTAGACTTCGGGTGGTGAAAGCCGAGATGGAACTGGTCCAGCAGGCTGGCCGGATTGAGCGGGAGTCAAAGGCCAAGCGGCCAGGAGAGCAGATCGACGCCGAGCTCCGGGAAGTTACGGCCAAGTGGAGAGATGCGAGTAGGCTGGCCGCCGAGGACCTCTTTGAGCTGATCAAGCAACGGGTAGAGGGTATGGGTGGGGCTAAGGGTTTGAGGAAGCAGAGGCAGGAGTATGGTGGGTTTTATGATGATGGCGCAATGGAAAGGGGCAAAGAGCGTGGCTCTGATGGTGGCAGCGGGAGACATGATGAACGTGAGGAACGTGAGGGTGATGATATTGTGGAGAGAGAAGGGAGGGAGGAACGCCAGAAAGCTGACGAAGATGCCGAAGAAGAGGTTTGTCTGTTGATGGTGGACTGGGAATGGAGGAATACTGGAGCTGACTGTGGTTTAGGGATTCACGATGCTGATGATGCTGAGAAACCTCAATATCGACCCCGAACTGTTGGGGTGGGATGCAGCTGAGGAGAAATGGATTGAATGACGTCCGGTCGGCACAGCCCGTCAGTAGCGTTATCAACGATGCTCTATTTGAAGTGTCATGCCCGTCACATCAGAAACCAGGCCTCCGGAGGATGTCCATGCATTCTCACTTGGTTTAGACAGCGGGCCCATTGTTGTTACCATGTCTAGAGAGCCATCGTGAGACCCCTTGAGAAACAATTACTGCAAAGACCACATCCAAGGAATGGGATCAATTCCTCGACGAGACACCACGCATGTGCTCAGGCACCTTTGGTCTTAAGGAGGCCAGGAGATCCACCTCACAATGTCCATTGTAAGAGAGCTTTTATTACCCAGCATTATGTCCGCAGACCTGTAGACCACAGCCCAACCTGGCAGTTTCGTGACCAACGCTAAGCGGCTTTTGATTGGGCACTGGAGTCAAAGATGTGTGGCTTTGCACGATTCTGGGGGTCTCGGTCCGGAGACAACTGAAACTGAAGAAGAGGCATAGTGAAACACGGCCACTAACGAGTCGCGCCACTGCCGTCTTGCTAATCAATCGGCGCTGGGTTTTCCTGCCGACGACTGCGATCGGAAACCGCGCCACGCGACCTTCCTTGTCTCCTTCGTTTTTGATCGACCTTCTCAGAACACTTTTGGGAACGCTGCATTTCCACGTCATTCGCAAGCGACATTCAACGCAAGATTGCCGTAGAGACCTGGAGTCTTGGCATTATCTTCCCCCAACTCCTGCTTCCTGTTCAACGTAGTCTTTTCTTCTATACGCTCTCTTTGTTCATGAATTTGGTTATACCGCACCGTTGAATTCTCGCGCCTATACAAACCGCACGGCCCAAGACCTGGTCCTGCAACGTCGGCATCTTGCCGGAGTCACTGCACCCTCATTTCGCCGCGATGGCGTTCGTCATGAAAGCGCTTGAAGCCAGGCAATATCGGTACTGCGACAGAAACGCAGATGGCTTTATCGACGATAGCTCTTGCTATGTTCCGTTCTGGCACACTAAGGTACGCTCTGCGCTATTGTCAACACAGTACTGTCGGAGCCACAACTAACAAAATAACTTCAGACTGGCGTCATCGTGAAATGGTCGCTCTTCCTTGGCCTCATCGCTTTCATCGGCCTATATCTTCTCCTAGGGTACATGCATGCGCAGAGGCGTATCAAGAAGGGACTGATGCCGCTGGCATACCACCGGGTATGCTCCAATTCTCCCTGTTCGAGTATCCACGGCTAACGTTGACTTCGAAGTTCCTCGTCACTCGCCGCCAAAGGGCAATGTTGGATCCCAATTACCAATACCCTCAGCCCGAGACGAGACCGTATTTCCACAACCAGCAGTATTTCGGCATGCAAAACATGCCTCCGCCAGTCTACGACCCTGCTGCTGCCAGACCGCCAATGTACTCGGGCCCGCAAGGGCCCGCTGGACCCCCGGACGGTGCCACAAAGGTTGATCCGACGCAGCAAAATGCTCCCCAGTACGAAGCGCCGCCAGGCCCCCCTCCGAGCACTATCCCGCCGCAGAACACGGGAAGCAACCCTTTCCGCTTATAAAGAACGGTATCTGATAAGCCAGCTGCAAAGGCTCCGGTATCGGAGGCCGAACCTGCTGAGAGCTTGGATTGTGATAGCAACAATTGGTCGGGATGGGATGGCCTACTAGATTGTACATAAGAGGCACGGCCTTGTGCCTTGGGCGGCGTTGATCAGGGAAGGCGCTTGGGTGTCTGATTACACAGACTTGCATTTGCAGATTGGCTTCCAACTTGAATCTTTCTTTTCTGTAGAGTAGCTCCTCTTGGAATACGATAATCGATTAGGCAGGTATCTGTTACACTAACTTACAAGCCCAAATGCTTGGAAAGAGCTAATTCGATGCAACTGCCTGTGAATGTTAACAAGAGAACGCCTTGCAATGCCCGTCCGGTCTGCGCCGTTCCGTTGTGTATAAGATGATAGGCAAATGGGTATCTTCCCCAGTGTATGCAGTGTATGCAGTGTGATGGTTAGTTGAGGGCCAGCCAGGGGTTCATTAGTCGAGCTCCATCGCATCTGCATCTTCGCCCAGTTGCGAAATTGGCGGTTGCACGGGCAAGTCTCGCAGTGGGATGTCGTCAACCATGTCAGCTTCAGGGATGGTCGTCAGACCAGCTGGTTGCGCGAACTCGCTGCGCTCGGCCTGTCTCGCCCGAACGCGTTCCCGCGCATCGATGATGGCTTTGCGCACACTGTCCTGTTCCTCGGGTACCGTAATGGAGCTCGGCACACTGTATAGCACTAGCTGCTTGCTGAGGTAGTCCGGGTCTGGCCTGGCGAGCACCGCTGTCGGAATACGGTTGTTGCGAAGGTGCTTCTCGATGTCCGGGAGGAATATGAGGTTGCCGTCCTCGGCTTCACTATCCGAGGAGAGTTCATCGTCTAGATTGCGGATGTAGACTTTGTACTTGGAGTCATCGACTTGCATCATCGAGTCGTCGCCGGTGGTAGTGGCGCTGACGCTTCCATTGGGACAGTGACCGCTCAAATTGGATGCAGGGAGAGAAGAGCTGCGGGTGGATAGCTGTGGCTGCTGGCTCTCGACGGGAATGTAGAGCTTTGTGCCGGATTGTTCTGTGGGTGAGGGGCAGAGGTGTAAGCTTCCATGTGGTTCGATTTGCGCCGTGGGGTATCGCAGGCGATGGAAACAACTGCAATCGACAGACTGTGAATGCGACATACCTAGATTTAGTAAACTCATACGTTTGGATAGCCGCTCATTGTTCTCAGGCGGTGCTTCGGGCTTGCGCTTGCGCAGCGAGCGCCGTTGCGCCGTGGCGATCTGGTGCTCCATCGCGGGCGCTGAGAAGAATGATGGTGCAGGGTTGTTGGTGGCCAGCATCTTTTTTTCGCGACCGTGTCAAAGTGCTGCAACCTTCGCCTCTTCAAAGTGTAATGCGCACGGAGCAACGACGACGATAAAGCTTTCTTGCCGTCGACAAGCGGCTGGTGTAACGAGCCAATCAGTCGCGCCTGGATGAAGAGCTATCAGTGTGTCAATTGACGATACAGAGCACCGTTTCGAATGGCAGAAGGGTTGATACTGGGATTTGACGGATGAAGCAGGCGTGCGGGTTGATGTGGTTGCGCTCCAGCTGCCGACCCAGGAGGAGGTCCCCAACTTTTGAGACTTTGAGTCATTCCGCCTCGCGAACATTCTACCACAAAAGTCGCCCGGTCCCGCCCTCAGCGCTCGAGAAGCTTCGAGCATCCACCACCGCCGCTGACCCCTCTAAACCCCGGGCTTTCTTCGTCCTGCACGTCGCCGGCCTTGCATCGATTACGAAAAACGGCTTTCGGTCCTATTCACAGTCCACCACGCTACCAACCATGGCTGAAGAAACTACCTGGACCGGGCCCAAGGTCCGCGAGACCTTCCTCAACTACTTTGCCGAGAGGGGTCATTCTATCGGTATGCCTCCGTCACCCACGCTCTCTTTGTCTGTTGCGCCAAGTGCAACACTTGTGCAGCACCGCATTCCACGCTCATGAAGAGCCTCATTGTTTATTATCATGAGGCGCTACTATCTCGTTTACTCACCCGAGCTGGACTAACAAGCTTTTTCACCCCGCGACAGTCCCCTCATCGTCGGTCGTCCCTCATAATGACCCCACCTTGCTCTTCACAAATGCGGGCATGAACCAGTTCAAGTACTGAACCCTAACCCCGAGAATACCCCTGAATGCTGATGCTAACCTCCCTATAGGCCTATCTTCCTCGGGACGATTGGCAAGACTGAGGACATGGCCCAGCTGAAGCGCGCGGTAGACACTCAGAAGGTACGATGACCGTTCTGATGGTTATGGTGAGACCTAGCTGACGCGCGTGACAGTGCATCCGTGCCGGTGGCAAGCACAACGACCTCGATGATGTCGGCAAGGACAGCTACCAGTTGGTTCCCCTGCTGTAATGTTGTGATATGGCAAGTACTGATAAGCCGATTTATCCAGCCACACATTCTTTGAGATGCTGGGTAACTGGGTATGTTGCTCTGACTCCGTCATGGGGAGGCCCCTTGACTAACAGATAAAACCCCTAGTCTTTTGGTGACTATTTCAAGAAGGAGGCAATTGGGTGGTCCTGGGAGCTCCTGACAAAAGTCTACGGCCTGGACCCTAACAGGCTCTACGTAACTTACTTCGAGGGCAACCCAGAAATGGACCTTGAGCCAGATCTCGAGGCCAAGGAGCTGTGGCTGGATGTTGGCGTCCCTGCGGACCACATTATCCCCGGCAACATGAAGGACAACTTCTGGGAGATGGGCGACCAGGGTCCCTGTGGCCCTTGCAGCGAAATCCACTACGACAAAGTGGGAGGGCGGAATGCCTCCCATCTTGTGAACATGGACGACCCGCTGGTAGTGGAAGTGTGGAATAATGTCTTCATTCAATTGTAAGGATGCCGATGCCGTCGGCCGCCGGAAGCAATAGCTAACTTGCACAGCGACCGCCAGAAGGACAAGTCGCTCAAGTCCCTCCCTGCGAAGCATGTCGACACTGGTATGGGCTTCGAGCGATTAGTATCTGCCCTGCAGAACAAGATCTCGAACTATGCAACCGACGTCTTCACGCCCCTATTTGACAGAATTCGGGATGTCACTGGCGCACGGCAATACACCGACAAGTATGGAAAAGACGATGTCGATGGTATCGACACTGCGTACCGTGTCGTAGCTGATCACGTGCGTCTGCTCTCGTTCGCGATTGCGGACGGCGCCGCTCCGAACAACATGGGACGGGGCTACGTTGTCCGACGGGTTCTCCGTAGGGGTGTGCGATATGCCCGAAAGTACTTCCAGGCGGAGATTGGCTCTTTCTTTTCCAAAATTCTTCCTGCCTTGGTCGAGCAGATGGGCGAGCAGTTCCCGGAGCTGAAGAAGAAGGAGGAGGATATCAGGGAGATCCTCGATGAAGAGGAGGTCGCTTTCGCCGTCACGCTGGATCGGGGCGAGAAGCAGTTCGAGAAGTATGCTGCGCTTGCAATCAAAGGCGGCCAAACCAAGCTATCCGGAGCCGATGTCTGGAGGTTATATGACACATTTGGTTTCCCCGAAGATCTTACCAAGTTGATGGCCGAGGAGCGAGGCCTCACCATCGACGAGGCTGAAGTCTCAGTCGCAAGGGAGAAGGCGAGAGAGGCGAGCAAGGCCGTCAAGGAGGCAGTCCAGACATTCCCGAAGCTTAACGTTCACCAAATCGCTGAGCTCGAGAACTCCATCAAGATTCCGCGGCCGGACTCCGAGGCGAAATACTCCAAGGGTGACACAAAGGGCAAGGTTCAGCTCATCTTCACTGGGAGCGAATTCCGTAAGACAAGCAAGGAACTTCCTCCCAAAACCCCCCTGGGCCTCTTGCTAGATAAGACCAACTTCTACGCAGAATCTGGTGGCCAAGTTGCCGACAGCGGCCGGATTCTCATTGATGGTGTCGCCGAGTTCAAGGTGCTGGATGTCCAAGAGTTTGGCGGCTACATCGTACACAACGGCTACCTGGAGTACGGTGAGTTCACTGAGGGCGACGAGGTCATCTGCGAGTACGACGAACTTAGGCGGCAACCTATCCGAAACAACCACACTGGCACACATATCCTCAATCACGCGCTCCGCGAAGTACTAGGTGATGAGGTGAACCAAAAGGGATCATTGGTTGACCAAGACAAGCTTCGCTTTGATTTCAGCCACAAGTCCCAGGTCTCGCTCCCGGAAATCAAGAAGATTGAAGACCTTTCCAACAAATACATTCAACAGAACTTCAAGACTTACTACAAGGATGTCGACCTGGACCTGGCGCGCGAAATCGAGGGCGTACGCGCCGTATTCGGAGAGACGTACCCTAACCCGGTGCGCGTGGTATCAATCGGTGTTGATGTCGATGAGCTTCTAAGTAACCCCAAGAACCCCGAGTGGCGAAATGTCAGCGTTGAGTTCTGTGGTGGCACCCACGTCGACCAGACGGGTATCATCAAGGACTTGATCATCGTCGAGGAGAGCGGTATCGCCAAGGGTATTCGTCGCATTGTTGCGTATACGGGCGATGGTGCTCACCAGGCTCAACGCAATGCCAAGGTATTCAGCGAAAAGCTTGACCACATTGACGCCATTCAGTTCGGCCCCGAGAAGGCAGCCGAGATCAAAGCCGCTTCTGTCGAACTTGATGCATTGACTGTCTCGGTGCTGACGAAGGAGGAACTGCGGACAAAGTTTGCCAAGATCCAAAAGGAGATTGTCGAAGAGCAGAAAAAGCGCCAGAAGGCTGAGAGCAAGACCGCTCTGGATACTGTTCAAGGGCACTTCAAACAGGAGGAAAACAAGGACTCTAAGTTCTTCGTTGGCCATCTTCCCATCTCGGCGAATTCGAAGGCAATCGCCGACGTCATGAACTACTACAAGACGAAGGATAAGGAGCGAACGGTGTACGTATTCGCTGGCAACAAAGATGAGGCCGTCTTCCACGGTGTTTATGTGGGCACTGTAAGTCAAAGCTTCTCGTGGTTTCCTGTCAAGCTCGTGTTTTTAACGTGATGTCACAGCATCTCTCCTCCAAGGGCGTCACCGCCGAGCAATGGACCACCGTCGTCAGCGAAGTCATTGGCGGTAAGACAGGCGGTAAGGAGCCCAGCCGACAAGGTGCGGGTGCCGAACCCGCGAAGCTCGAGGAGGCAGTTGCCAAGGCCGAGGCGTGGCTCGTTGAGAAGATGAAGGAGCTCAGTATTTAAATTTGATGTTGGATGGATTTTGTATGGGCTCATTCGCTCCCCATTCTTCGAAACAGTATAGATTACCCCTAGATGCTTGCGGGAGCTTTCCTTTTGCAAGAGATGGATTCCTAGGTTCTTTACTCCTATTCTGTGTATTTGTTTTGCTTGAAATCGTTTCCCCCCTGAGTTACGCCGACAAATGGGTACATTCTTGTAGCTAAGATCGCGACCTGTGTATGGCATAGCTCACCTCAACTCACCAAAATATCAGATACAACGGGGTCAAAATTATGACTGATTCATATAAAAGTACAGTGCCGACATTTGCGGGCTTTAATTTATTTTCAGATCCGTACTACACCGTGTAAAGCACGCTGGCATTCTTGTACCAGCTGAGCAGTGGGTTCTCGCCGCTACAGGTCTCCGTCTCCTCGATGTAAGCCCACCTGCGCATGAATTCTTCGTGGGACAAAACCTTGGTCAACTTTCCAGTGAGTGCCTGGTACATTGCCTCAGATATCCGAAAGTCGGTGGGGAACATGATATCAAAGTACCCCTGGTGGACCTTTTGTTCAAGTTAGCAAGAGGTTCAACTTGGTTCGTAAGCATATCAAGGGGGGGGCTTACCAATGGTGTGCTGACGGGGACTGGTCGCCGCTGGTACCTTGTCTGTACGATGGGTGCATTTAAGCCCTTGATGGCGTCGGGCAGCGAATGGAAGTCGCTGGTCAGCAGCCTGTGTGCGGGGAAGTAGCGCCCGAGGACGTCAAAGAACTCCATCAGCCGGGTAGGGATGTACTCTGGTAAGCTGAGGTTGGGGGCAAAGGGACGGCTGGTGGCGAGCCATCGGCCCAGACGGCTAGAGGGGTAGGGAAGCTTGTAGCGGCCTTCGGTTGCGGCGTCTCGGACGCGGAGAAAGCGGGCGGCGACAGGGTCGAGTTCTGGGCTGTAGAACTCGTAGAAATCGCCGTTCTCATCAATAAGAACAGTCCCTTGCAATGGAGTCTCAGTTTCGAGATCGTAGCGCAGGGCATCATGGGCGAAGTTATCAAACACCTCGAATGCGAGAAAAAAGCATGGCGAGGGCACTGTCTGGGTCCAGTCAAATATCGACTGGTTGATGATCTCCACACGTTCTGCGTGGCCACGACCGCTGGCCGATCTCATCAACTGTGAGTTCTGTATGGTGGCAAGCTGCGAACTAATCTCAATGATCTTATAGCGCGTGCGGGCGTATACGGCTGGCTCCATATCACGGATGTAGTCAAGGATATTGGTCATCAAGGTGCCGCGGCCGGCGCCCATCTCGTAGATGATAAGGTCGTGGTAGGGGTATGTTGTGAGCTTGTAGTTGGCTACGAGATAGCGGGCAATGGCTTCACCGTAGTAAGGACGGAATAGCTCGGTGGGCGTGTACCATAGCTGGCGCGTTTCCGAGGGGGAGACAGCGTCGAGAGAATCCTCAAAGTCCACATAACGGCGCGAAAGCAAGGCGTTGAACTCGGTCTCGTCTTTGAGTGCGGGGAAGTTAAACGGCTCGCCGGTCGAGAAGATGACAGCCTGTTTGGAGAAGTAACCGTAGTGCGGGTTATAGAGGCTGTCGTCGATGAAGTCTCTCAGCAGCATCTTGACACGGCGTGGGCGCTCCGCTCGACCCCGTAGGTCGTGGGCCGTTACCATGGGGTATTTTTTGTACTCCTCCGACCTGTCCGTTGGCAACAGCATGGTTCGCTGCTGCCAATTGCTCTCATTGCGGCGGGTGAGGCCAGCGTCGCCGCCCCGCCCGCGGGTCGAGTAGTAGGCCCGCTGCCGTTGTTGTCGAACATGCTGGATCGCGGTCGCGAGCCGTACGACGTTTTGGCTTGACGGGCAGGTCGGATGGTGACGGAATAGCCGCCTAAACAGACGCGTGACGACGGGGGAGTCCATCGTAGACCTCGGGGAAATCGTCCACAACAGGATCTAGGGGATGGATGCATTGGAGTGTTGGAGCTCCTCGAGGAAGGAACTTTACAGATGGCCCGAGCTCCGGGATGCGGCTTCGCTGCACTGCAGCAGTTTGCAGGGGCAAGCGACAAGGATGGTGCTTGGCAAAGATCTGCGATGGCGATGACATCGGTTCCTTTCCCACGCAACCCGAGATGATTTGAAACACCAAAAAAACACATTTATTCGCTCTATCTAGTGTTCGTCTATCTTCCATTACACCCAATTTGAGAGTTTGCCGGCACGCAGGCGAGTTCTCATAAAAAACTTTTGCGACTCATCCTCATATCTGAAATTATGAGACCATGTCACTGAGCGACCATCCACGTGCTTATGGCACAGCTGCTCTCACAGCAGCCTTTGTTGTCGGAATCCTCGTCACTCTTGGATTTAAGGACCTGTATCCCGAGCTAGAAGAACAGTACCAGCGCCGCAAAAGGAGGAGAAAGCCTCGTCAGTCGTCATCGACCGAGTCCCGAAGAAGCAGCTTCTTCTGGGGACCCGTCCAGCTCGAGGATCACGAGTCGGAGTCGTCATCCTCTAGCGCCGCTGCGGGTAACATCCGCGATGGCATAGTTGAAGGCATCGAGGGCTGTATCGGCAATACACCCCTGGTCAAGCTCCGCAGTCTCTCCGAGGCCACTGGCTGCACCATCCTCGCCAAGGCCGAGTTTCTCAACGGCGCCGGCGGCAGCCCCAAGGACCGGGTGGCCCTTCACATGATCGAGGTGGCCGAGGAGGAGGGCCTCCTCGCACCAGGGCGTGGCGACACTATCTACGAAGGCACTGTCGGCAGCACTGGCATCTCGCTCGCCACACTCGCGCGGGCCCGCGGCTACCGCGCACACATCTGCATGCCCAACGACCAGGCCACGGAGAAGTCCACCCTCCTCCACCATCTAGGGGCGACCGTGGAGCGCGTGACGCCCGCACCCATCACGTCGCCAGAGCACTTTGTCAACCTCGCGCGAACACGCGCCCGCGAGCACACTGCGTCGTCGACAACTGAAAGCAGGGGCTTCTTCGCAGACCAGTTTGAGTCGCATGCCAACTACCAGGCGCACGTCAAGACAACTGGGCCTGAGATATTCCGGCAGACGGGAGGGAGGATCGACGCCTTCGTCGCTGGTGCTGGTACAGGCGGCACCATCGCTGGCGTAGCAAAGTATCTGAAAGAGTCGGCCAAGCTCACTCGCCTTCGCGTTGTACTCGCCGATCCCCAGGGCAGCGGTCTGTACAATAAAGTGCGGCATGGCGTCATGTATGCGTCGACTGAGCGCGAGGGCACCCGTCGCCGCCAGCAGGTTGACACCATTGTTGAGGGAGTAGGCATCAACCGCATCACCGAGAACTTCGAGGCCGGCCGCGAGCTGATCGATGATGCTGTGCGCGTGACTGACGACCAGGCCTGCCGTATGGCTCGTTGGTTGGTTGAGCACGACGGCATCTTTGTTGGCAGCAGCAGCGCTGTCAACTGCGTGGCGGCCGTCGCAACAGCGCTCTCGATGCCGCGCGGCAGTGTCGTAGTGACGGTGCTGTGCGACTCCGGTACTAGACATCTAAGCAAGTTTTGGAAGCAGATCGGCGAGATGGGGCTCGAAGAGGATAATGATGATGAAGAAGGAGCTCAGAAGGAATCCGAGGGACATCTGCTCACTGCCATAGGACTGAAAATGCAGAGGTAATTGTGTCTCCTTGACAAGAGCGCTCTGTCATAGTTGGGTTCTCTCCTTCACGAAATTCCTGTATGTGAGGTTAAGGGTATCGCGGGGAGGTGAATTCCCCAACATCTTGGATGCCGCCTCAAGGGCAAAGATACCATATATTCATCCTCGCACTGCCATTCCACAACCAGCCGTGTCGCTACCGAAACCCCACCATTCTATGGTACAAACTGCGCTCTATCATCCAGAGGTAGTATGGGAGCTTCCGCGCTCCTGTGCTGATCCCCAAGCAGGAGGCAGGGTATCAAAGTTGCCTTCCTTGACTTGCGGTGTATCAATGCATGAGAAAAGGGCAAAACCGCCTTCAGAACCATGCTGAATACCCAGCCCTAGAAAAATCCCAATCTTAGTCAAAATAAGAAAACAAAAGACGAAATCGCTGTAGAAGAGCTTTTTAGTCTGTGGCTCCAAGACAGTAATTTCGATGATACATGTCGCTATAGCCCGACTCTCATTCTAAGCGCATCTCATCTTACCATGAACCGTGCAAACGATGGAGCAAGCCCCATGACAGAAAGAACACAAGAATGGAAATCAAAGACGCCCCTGCGCGCCACCAACCCCTACCTACCCTACCGCCCATTACGAAAATGTGGATATAACAAGAGAGAGAGGTTTACGAGAACTGTAAGTTGTGTAAGCATAAATAGGGGCAAGGGGAAAAAAAGTTTATGGGCGCTTACCTTCCACCGGTTGCCGCAAACGGTGCACTCGCAAAAGGTCGTCATCGGCTCATCGGCCGAGCGGGTTTGGGCCTGGCTATATGACACCTTCTTCTGTCCGCACTTGCCGCACTTGAGGGCGTCGCTGATGGACTTCTCGGCCATGGGAACCTGAGCCTTCTTCATGTTTTCCTTTTGAAGCTCCTCGTCCTTAGCGCGTTGCTCGTCGGAAGCCAGCTCCTTATCCGTCATGACCACAAAACGGGAGGCGGCAATCTCGCCTACGAGCACCTGACGACGCAGTTTCGTATTATCTTTGCGCTTGAGGCAGGTGAAGAGGGTTCGTAGCCTGGCGCGATACTGGTTATTTTCGCCGTTGAAGGCTGAGTGGCAGGCCGCCTCGATCTCAACAGCCCGCGCCACTACCTCCTCAACTGACTCTCTCGCCTGATAGGCCAAGCCGTTGTATAGAAGACCAATACTATTGTTTCTATTTGCGCTGTGGGTTCGGTTGAGGTCCACCTTGTCCGCTCTGAAATGGCGCTTCTCCGGGTCTCCCTCATACGGCCTGTTGAGAGAGGATGCTGTTGTCGGCGAGGCGGTGGCTTTGGGCGTCGGTGATGCGGTGGCTTCCTTCTTCTTCTTAGCGTCCTTCGCTGCGTCGACATGCTTCTTCCATTTCTGGACAATCTCGCCGGCGACTCGGGCGATGTCGCGATTTGCGTGCGAGCGCAACCGCCCTACTGTGACACCGGCCTTCGTGGACTGCGGAATAATTTGTGAGTCTGACAGCCATCGGGTGCGGGAGGGGTTCCAGTTCGGCCTGGCCTTACTCGAAGCTGCTCCTCAGTCGGGGCAGTGTCTTTCTTCAAGTCCTCCAGCAGCTTGACCACAGTAGTCGCGGGTTCCGAGTTCAGCGACTTGGCCAGCGCTTTTATGCGCGAGCTCAGCTCTCGGTCATCCATGATATGTCCGGTATTGATGCTCGTTAGATGTTGGGTGTTTGGTCTGCCGGGCCAGGTCTCGTGCGCCCAGAAAATATACTTCTGCGCGGAGAGACGGCGAGGGGTCTGATCAGCCTCGAGTAGGTGGCGTCGATGAGTCGTCGGCGAGGAAAGAGCAGTTAGAGAGGTATTGCAGTTGGTCAGAAAATTCGCACACTCGTGGGCAGCACACAGGCGATTGATCTCGAGAACTTGCTGAGCTCAAGTATGATGATGGCTGAGAAAGATCGGGTTGGAGCCCCACAGTCAAACAAGGCTGAATGCGGTACATACAGCGCCAGCGGTTTATCCGCTGGTCCGTGCGCCTTCCCCACGACTTTCGTTGTCTCAACTGACAACGGGTTAACAACTCCCCCTGATTTGGCATGTGGGGGGTAAACAGATCGAAAGTTCTATCCTGGGATATTTTACACCTGCAACCTCGATAATTGGTCAGATCCAAAAAAAATCAACAAAAGAAAAATAAATAGGCCTCTAGCGGCCCATCTCCATTCCCCTGATACTGCCACTAGCGCTGTTTTCGCTGTCGGTGGCACCCTCTTCCTTTTTCTCCAGGGCCGTTTTCGTCTTCACGGATTTGAACTCAATGAAGCACGAAATAAATGCTGCCAAGGCCCCCAGAGGTATCCCGATAATGAAAACTTTCCGCAATGCCTCGTTATAGACCTCCAGCATGATCGGCAATTTGTTTGCAGGAACTAACTCCCGGAATGCCGCGGCCCCGGCATCAATTACCTTTTTGATGTTGATTCCGGGTAGGAGATTCTCAGCCGATGCCTTGAGCAGTTGGTTCTGGAACACGCTGTTGCCCACCGACAGAAATATGGCACCCCCAAGCGATTGCGCCGCCACAACCGCTGCCGTCCCTACAGCCATATCAGCCGGGTCGAGTGCCGTCTGAACTGCAGTAAAGCACTGCTGAATTGATAGGCCAAAGCCGATACTGGCGAGTATTTCGTAGCCCACCCACTGGGCCGTTGTTGTGTTGACAGTCATCATGGTGAGCAGGCCCAGACCAACGGTCCCGATGGCGCTGCCAATGACCGCTGGTGGTGTCACATATCCAACGACGGAGACAAACACTCCCGCGAGCAGGGAAAAGAATGCGTTAACGGCGAAGTATGGTATCATGTTGACACCTGAGATGATGGCACTGTCACCAAGTATCGCCTGGAACCAGATGGGCAGGAAAAAGGTGAGGTTGATGATGGCGCCGTACGTCATGAAGGCCATTCCGCACGCTGCCGCGACAGTCCTCTGCGAGAGGATTCGAGGCGGCATCAACGCTGCCTCGCCCTTCCAGCGTTGCCAAATGATGAAAAGGATTGTGACGACGCCGAACCCAACGAGCAGGCCGATGATCTCAGCGCTGGACCAGGGGACTCCCAGAGTCGTAAACTCGAGAGCGAGAAACAGCATGATGGAAGCGCCAAGAAGGAGGATATTCCCGCCGATGTCCAAATCCATGAATCGGTCCATGAACGTGCGGTGGGTGTGGACATGCTTCTTGGGGTGGAAGAACAGGACCATTGCCGTGACGGTTGCGGCACCTACGGGGAGGTTGATGTAAAAACACCATCGCCAGGTCTGTTCGGCATTAGCATATGACCTTTTTTGCCAGGAGAGCCTAGGGATGTACGTACCACGAGGTCTGTAAACACGCCTCCCAGCAGGGGACCGACGCTCGCGCCCACACCAAACCTAGAAGCCCTCAGGTTATTTACTCATATCTCCATCTGAGAGGCGATCTTACATCAATCCGACAACGGCCATGAAGATAGGCCGGAGGTGAAGCGGCACAGCGGTCGCTACCACGACAAAACTCCCTGTCAACACACCAGCGCTCCCAAAACCGGCTATGGCCCGCCCGATGATCAGGGAAATGGAACTGGGCGCGACGCCACATAGCAGCGACCCAAGCTCAAAAAAGAACATCGCTAGCAGGTACGACTTCTTGATGGAGAACAGCATGAATACACGGCCGAACACTGGCTGAAATGCGCACGCAGTCAGCAGATACGCTGAGCCATACCAGCCAATATCCGGCGTCGAGTGGAACTCGCGAGTGATATACGGGATTGCCTACTCAATGCTTAGTTCAGCACAGCTCACC
>Ga0247770_1000844_pt1 | contig 27983 bp, 29 predicted proteins | sample UWRJL136409B6_FD_179943 | JGI IMG/M metagenome (GOLD analysis project Ga0247770, IMG submission 179943) | Plant litter microbial communities from Arlington Agricultural Research Station in Wisconsin, United States - UWRJ-L136-409B-6 | ecosystem: Environmental > Terrestrial > Plant litter >... | reverse complement strand
CTGACCTATCCCTTTCCTCTTCAGCACCGCTCACACCCCGGTCCTCCCAGCCCATATGTCACCGGTGGCGCCTCTCGACACGTCGGACATGTCACACAAGGTACACCCGTGCTCAGATACGTCGTACAGCCATCAACCCTTGTCACCGTCGTCCGCGTCGGTCTCGTCAGCGGCACTGCGGGATAGCTGCAGATGGACGTTGCCAGGGTGCAATCAAGGTACCGTGGGCACTGCAGAGCGCGGGTCTGGGTCGCGGAGTGGTCTGGTCCACATGCTTCAGGGATAGGTGACGGGGGGATAGCTGCTAGGGCGCTGTAATGATAGGTATTTGTTAGCATCTGTCAGTGCTGAAGGTAACTTTGTGGGAGTGGAGGCAGACGCACGGGAGCCCAATTGCCCAGATGCCCCAAAGCAAGATTTGGCAAACAGCCATCTTTGATGGATAAATACCTGCTCTAAGAAAATCTGCGGAGAGCTTGTCGTCGGTTTATCACCAGCGCTTTATATGCAGGTTTCGATATTGCAGGTAGCCTATCGCTGCTGGGTCTGACTAGACCCGAGCCCTATTGCCGAGCCATACAGGTTCAAGAGGTTGAACCCGGGTTCGAAATATAAATTGGGAGCATCCCAGACCCGGTTATTAAGGAACACGTCATGCCTGCATATGGATCACCAAAACGGTAAAATTGATACCACGTATAGAAATCCTGTCTTTCACTGAGCTCAAGAGCGTGTGTCAGTACCTAGGCGTGACAGGGGAGGCACTCAAATTGATAACAAAGCTATTAACCTGAAGTATATAAAATGCTGCACACATCCCAGATGTTGATCAGGGTGCTGGAGCACACAGTACTTGAAGCCCCGATTACTGTTCAATCAGAATGCTCTCCTGTCCTGGAGCGCGACCGTCGTCCCGGCTTTTCGAAGGTTTTCTTCAACCTCACGCGCCCAAGCAGTCCCGAAATCTGCTCTCTCTGGGTAACCCCTGCCCAAAGAGCGAAGGTGCCAACGGTGATTGGGATGGCAAACGCCCAGTACACAGAAAAGTTCTCAGGCTGATTCCAACCAAGTGAGAGCATCGAGAACAAAGCCGCGAGGAATATAGCTGGGAGGAACACCATGGTTAGGACGGCAATTGTCTTCATGGACGAGCCGTCACGCTGTGCGGCTTCTGCGAGCGCCTTGCTTGCGTTTGCCACCTCGATGTTGATTTTGGAGTCCTCGTGGGTTAAAAAGGCAAATAGCTGGAGCGAATTAGTCTCTCGAGGAATAGCACGTGCGTTGGAGTTGTGTATCTTACTACAGACGACTGATTTCGCACCCGGCCCTGGAGGTATTCGCATTGCTTCTTTGCACTTGAGGCCTGTATGCGCAGTACCGTCGCTGCGGCGAGAATGCTGAGGCTGCTCGATTGCACCCCGTCGCTCTCGTCTGGGCCGATTCCATCGTACATCCTTGACATTGAGTCAATCACAGATTTGATGATACTAGCATGCTTTTCAGCGGTGAGGATGAAGTTACTCATCAACGCTAACCTTGAAGTCAGATGCGGAATAGACTCTCTTTTCTCCGTGAAGCGAGTCGAGCCCCAAGAGCCATGGCCAGTTCGTTCTTCAATACTCCGCACGCCATTGAGGCCGTCCAACACATCGTATTCCACCCATCTCAGTGTGAAGGCGCAGAGCACTAAGGGGAGGCAGAGTGCGGAGTTTGATACAAGCTGAAAGGCGGCGGCGCATTCGATTAGGGAATCTGGGCCAGCCAGAACATCGGTGTACCTCGTAGGGGCGAATGACCTGAAGGCCGGTGATAGGACAAGTCAGTCGGTACTGAAGTCAGCCGACCCTTCGCAACGAGTTGTCTTCCACACGCACCGCACAAAGCACGTTCCCAGGAAATAGCTAGCAACTCCATCTCGACTTAGACAGCCGGAGCGGAGGAATCCGTATGCACCCGTGACGAGAAGATGTTTGACCTAGGAATCCACGCTGATATCGGATAAGATGTCGTGGAATATAGGACGTTCAAGATAAATGACCCTCTCGTAATCGATCGGTATGCAAGCGAGCCGAAGAGCACTCTTCTCCCCATTCTCAGATGTCACACGGTAGAATTGGCGCAAAGTCGACCCGTCAATGCTGGATTGGGCGACATTCCTATCCCCAATGCCGCTTGCCTCTAGCGAGATACGCACGGCGGGGAACCGGTCATGCTTCTGAGAGGAAAACCTGAGCGGGAACTGAGCATCAGACCCAGCAAGTTGAAGAAGCCCATCCATTGTTTTATGTGCGCTTGCGTCGGGTGTCAGCGTGGAGCGCGGTTTGATGGAATTGAGGGGATGCGGGGTGCGAGGCTCTGGGTCACCGTGCAGGAACCCCCTCCTCCCAGACCAAGGCAACCAATCCATTTCGGCGTGCAGGAGCGAATTATCTCGGGGAAACACCGATGGCTGAGACGACGGCAGCAGACTCGAGGATATATTCGTAGATCGTGCTGTCTGAGCGCCGACACGAGGACGGGAAGCCCGAAAGGCACGAGACGCAAGTTGAACCACAGATTGCGGGAGGAGTTCTTTGAGCATAACCCTGAGCCGATATGGACGTTCCTTCCCAACACTCGGGTAGCAAACATTGGCCTGAAAGGCAAACCGCGGTTTTCCGTCTTCTTTCTCTGCCAGCGTACAAACCGTCCAAGTCAATCCAAAGGTTCAAACCCCGCCTGCTCCAAGTCATTTCTGCTTCTGGGGATCAAAGGCGGGGGTTGTCTCAGGGCAGGCCAGAAAAGCGCGCCCCTCAACGCATCTGACGACTGCAGCAGGGACATCATCGCATCCCCCGACGGCTTCGCCCCTGAATCGTCCTCTGTCAGATCTTGCCCGCTATCGACGCCACTATCATCCTGTTCCTTAGAGGACAAGAAAAAGTCCGTCCCTCGCTTGGCCGACACCGACGCCCAGTATTGATCGTGCCCGCCCCGGCGCTGCCCCCCTTCCAGCACGCGGCCGATTTCGACGTATACCTTCCACACATCCACGAGATACTTCAGCATCTTCCAGGCGATAGAGGCAACACGGTGGCATGCCTGCATCTCACCCAGGTCGTCAATGCCACGCTGGACCTTCTTCAGCGTCTCGTCACGTTCTGATGCGCTTCGCCGAACAGTGAATCCCTTCGGCCACCCTTGTTTCCTCTGGCCGGCACTGCTCGACGACCCAGGTTCAAGAGATAATCCATCAGCGGCGAGATACAGACGGCAGGACATCAGAACCAAATACGGGACGAAGGAGGGCGTACGCCGGAGCGAATACAGCTGAGCGTAGGACCTCATGTGACCCTGGATGGCATCGGCGGCTTGGATACACAGACTCCGTGGGAGGATACCTGAGCTGTTGGTCCGAAGGTCGATGAAGGGGCGAAAGGTCAGGATGATGGCGTAGTGGTAATACACGCTGGTAGCTCTCTGTCAGTATTCTTGACAGGTGTGGGAACGGCGAAGACGCCAGAGGACGAACTACATGAATAGCACCTGCGGGGTGAAGTTGGTGCCCAGTCGTAACATCGCCGGAAGGTTGTTGTACCAGGAGAGGAAACGGGTGTAGACCCCAATCATGTCCTGTCGGTTTGCTGTCTTGGCTGGACAGTGGAGAGTATACAACGCCTCGTGGACGATTTCGGTAAGTTCGCAAAAGGAGTTGAAGACGGAGATGATGTGGCAAGGCTGTTCACATGGGGGTTCCAATGTAGATCCTGTTACCGAGATCAGTTTCATGGTTCATTTTCTGGAGCACTGACAGGACACGGATAGGTTCGGACGTACCGTCGTCGGTGTATGGTATCCAGAGGGATTCTTCGATTTGGGGGTCTGCCCAGAGCTTCGGGGGGAAGTGAGGGAAGCGCGAGAATTGAGGAAGAGATCCCATTGTGAGAGACCACGCGCTACCATACCGCATCAGCATTTATTCAAGCGAGTTCCCTTCAACTTACTGGTCCAATGCAAACGCGCCCCAGAAGGTGGCCAACTGGACAACACTTTCATCATCCTGCTTGTCCTCGACCTTGAGTCTGTGCAACCCCATCTCAATGCAGAGCCGAACGCTCTGGCCAGCATAGTATCGGCTCTCGGTATCCCTCGCGCAGCTGGCCTCTCGGATAGCCATGATACCCAGCGCCTGAATGGTTGCCAGGCTGTGATGGCCGTCCATACCCCAAAACAGGCGCTGGGCCTCGTTGAAAAAGTGGTCGCCGGCCGTATGGGGATTGTCTGGATCAGGGCGTACCTCGGGCCGATCCGAGAAACGAGAGGCGAGGGCGCACAGTGCATTGACCAAAAGGGGTGAGCAAAAGCGAAGCCTTCCCGCTGCGTAGTCCACCAAGAAACGTTCCTTGTTGAACGATGCTAACGTCGGGTATTCCCAGCAAAAGTACAAGTCGAGAAGATGGCGGACAAGGACTGTATCTGATGTTACCTTTGTCCATGAGTCTGTTAGAGAGTCCATGCTTGGAAACTGGTGGAGGAGCCCCAACAAAACGTTTGAGGGGGAAAAGTGGTCTCGGCAAAAAAAAAAAAAAAAAGGAAACAATTGCGAGCTATATTCGGATGCCATGGCTGACGATCTCACGTTTTCTTGGCACTTTACGAACGCCCTATTAAAAGTCGTACCACATTCGCGTTCTGGAACATCTCAGTGTCACGGAATAATGACCTCATAGGGATCTGATATGCATGCAAAAGACAATCCTCTGCCTTGTGTACACGCGAAATTATAAGGAACTTACGGCAAAGGATTTTTTTCATTGGTCCCCTTCCATCTCATAGAGCTCAGCGTATTTTTGACATCCTTGTTGTTGACATTTGCCCTCGTACTCTTGCGAGCTTGAGACAAGCCGCCTTGTCTTAATCGAAATACTGTGATTTGCGATTGTAGTAAGTTGGGTTATCGATGAATTCCCAGATCAAGAAGGGATTTTAGCCTTCCTTCATTTTTCCTCTACTTTATATTCCTTGGCCGCGTACAGCCAGCCACCCACCAATTTCAGAATCTGAGCGGATGGTTCCGTGCAATAGTTGTGAAAAACACATACAAGAGCTCGAGTTTCAGTAAGTGGAAGAGGGGAGAGGGGTGGCAGGAAAAACAAGAGCACTGCTAATAAATCCCGATATCGCGGCTGCAAAGGATTTCCCAGCCCCGGAAAGAAACGGACGCGGAACTATTAATTACAGGACGAACTATGGGACTCATTTGATACTACTGGGTAATGTGCTGCCTCAAACCAGGCCCACCATGTCAAGATTCAGAGGAATCTTGTGGATCGGTCTCTTTGCGAAGCATCTCAACCCAAGACTTCCACCAGCTCTCTCGTAGCCTAGGGACGAGCTACGAGTGTTATCCAACATCACCATCTCATCAAGGGCGTGTGGCTCAGTTGGTAGAGCGTTCGCTTAGCATACCACAATATGCGAAAGGTCCTGGGTTCAATTCCCAGCTCGTCCAAGAAACAGTGTTGATGGCGAGTCATGATCCCTGGAATTATTGATTCCACTCCTTTTTGCCCTGTTTGAGTGCTCGGTGATTTGTTGGACGCGGATTCTAGGCCATCAAGCAAGACAACGCCAGTGTTTGCAGTGCGTGTGGCGACTCGTCTTGTTGAGGGGGTCCGTCTTTTTGGTACAAGTTGGCCGTGGTCTCGGTCGCTGGCATCGCCCCAGTTAGCCAGTACGAAGAACGGTTGCATGTGAGCAGGTCTCCCTCGAGAATTATATCAGTCCGAGTGAAATCCCTCTTACTCCCTGCGGTTCTCAGTCTCGAGCTCGGCTACCCTCATGCCGCCCGGCAGCTCAAATTTCCCACGTGGAGAGTTCGATGACACCGTTCTGTATGGCGAGCCAATATCGGAGGCACCGGCAGAGTTCGGCGAGAGTGTTCGGAATGGCGAGTTCAACTCGGATACACCGGGGTCGCTCGGCAGCTCCCAATTCTCATTCACACCGACCTCATGAGGCACCGCATCATCCCGAAGCTTTGCCGCATGCTTGACATGTCTGCTCAGGTACAGGCGATACAATCCATATCCTGAGAGAATTAGCGCGATGAGACCGCCTGCAACAGCGATGGCGACGACGGCCCTAGTAGGAAGCCCCTTTCCACCCCCATCACTGTCCGGTGCAGATGGGGGTGGAGGCGGGGATGAGGATGGGTTCGGGTCGCTTGGCTCGTCGGGCAACGTTCCCGGCGGCGGTGTCTCTGTGAATAGCTTTCGTACGGCATCGCTCGACCACTTCACCGACGCCATACCGTCTTTTGAATACCACTCGTTCACAGCCGCGTGCGGCTGGTACGACGCCGCTTGCGCGTTATACCGGTCTTGCCAGGCCAAGCTGGTAAGATCGAAGACGCCAAGCCCATTGGTCCAGGGGTCAGGGTCGAGGAAGTTTTTGGGGAAAAGGAGGTCAGTGTCGATCCCGCCCACGGAAAGCAGTTGTCGGCGACCGACGAGGACGCAGGTATGATCAGCGCGTTTAGTGGAGAATCCGGGAGCGGATGCCTTGAAGAAGACAAACCCAGGAAGCGAGAGAACGTAGACTTCGTCGGATGACTTGTACGAGTCTGTTGTGATCCCGCCGTACATGAATATATCATAAGTCTTGTTCGGAGCTGGAGCGCCGACAATGCAGAAGCGCTCCCGTCGTGTTGGCCGGTCGCCTGTGGTGGTTTGGGTGTACCATGAATTAGCTGGATATTGGTCAGCTCTCGATACTCTTTCTACCGAATCAAGTTCAAGTGAGAGGACCACATACTCGCCAGGTCATACACACGCAGGTTGTCAAAGCCCAGAGATTTCCAGCTGCTCTGAGTTGTTAAGACAGGCGAGGAACTCCCTCCCAGGAACAACAGCAAGCCGCTCACTCCAAAAGGCACGAACTGCGTTGATCCGCCTACCAACGTACCATAGGGGCCCATTTCAGTAGAAGAGACGTTGGTCAACTGTCCACTAGTCATGTTCAGCGCAACGAGACCCGACACAGCAAGGGTTGTGTTGCCTGGAACGCTTGTATCGGTTTGGTCTGTGGCCTTTCCACCCAGCAGATACCCAACGTTTCTGCTCTGTGTCCACGCGCCGTCAGTGGTCCTCAGAAATCCTGTCGCATCAAAAGTCTGCTTGGCCCACGAGCCACCACCAGAACCATCGGCAGAAAAGCTCCAAAGCTCACGGGGTGGTGGCGCCGCCATGTAGGATGTCACGCCGCCCCAGACATAGAAGCCCTTCCCTGTGGGATCACGCCAGACTGACTGGCGGCCGAGGTGGGGAGCAGAGGACGGCTTTTCCACGTTCTTGAGGGCCACAGATGTGTTGGTCCATGAGGTTTCGAGGGAGATGGAAATAGTGCCGTTTACGGCGAATGAGCTTTCACCAGCATCCAACTGTGACACTTCCCCTCCGTCGATGTAAAGATGGTTTCCAACCACAATTGCTGCAAGATGGATGCGTCAAACTCTGGGTCCACTGGCAGCATTCTCGGGTTGGAGCTCGTACCTGCCGCAGACGATCGCCTGAGGAAATTAGATTTGGAAGGCGCATCGTCGCGGGGCCCGAGGTTACGGGTGCCAGATGCTAGTGATATGGGAAGGCTGGCAATAAAAACCACAAGGGCTGCCCAGATCGCCATGGAAAACGTGAGTACGTATACGCCGTCGATAGAACTTGCCTCTAACCAAGGGCAAAATAAAGAAAAAGAGATAAAGGAGAGAAACTGAAACCTGAATAAATTGGGAAGGAGAGCCTGATCTAAAGGCAAACAAACCCCCACCACTCTGCGGATAGCAGGGACTTGGGCCAATCAAAGTGCAAAAGTGCCGATCGGGCAGCCCTGAATTGAACAGTACTATTTTCATTGGAGTATGCAAACCTCGATCTCTTAGGTTCGTCCCAAGCCAGGCACCCACATGCACGTACATATGCACCGGGCGTTAGTGAAAGCCGGGAGCCTCGCGCGGTGTCCCGGCTGTAACGCAACCATTACCTCACCGCATTCAACAAACTCGGAAGGCTTTGTCCGCTACCAGGATTTTCAGCCTCCACTCGACTTGGGCCTTTTCCCAGAACAAGAGACGTGCATCATGCGGGCGTAAAACGATTGGTAATGACCTCAGCCCCAACACCCGGGGAGCAAGCTCCCGTGCTGACAAGCTATGCGGTCGTTGCACGTGGCTGAAGATAACGAAATAATCAATTCTCATCTTTCCCGTCACCCGAGTCTCTTCCATCGGGGTTGTATTTTATTCGTGGATCCTCTCAGACCGGTCCAGAGCTGATCATTACGAGGGCATCTAGCATGGGCGTTCCGTAGCTGAGGCAGACTGATCACAGAAACTCACCGTCGTCGTATTAAACATGGCTGTGGATTGGGGGCAGTGGCAAGCCACACTCAATTGTTCCTTCCTTGTTTCTGCGAAGGTTTGGCATCAAAACCAGGCCCTCGGTGAGGCTCTGCGTCACGACTCACAAGCCCAGCCAATGCAGCCTCAAACAACTGCTCGGCCTTCATGTTCTCACAGCAGCAATCAATAGGAGACATGAAAATTTAGGCGTTATTACCAAAACGTAACATCTGTCAATGACTGCTGGAAGGGGTTATCATCCGACGCCCGGTTGCTCTCGCCCCTCAATCTGGACTGCCAGCCAAAACGCCCAGATCCGGACAACATTCCATCAAAAGCTGAATAAGCTGGCCTTGTGGCGCAACGGCTAGCGCGTTCGCCTCCAGAGCGAAAGGTTATCCGTTCAAATCGGGTCAGGGTCAAGTATTTGTTTTTGGGGGCCGTAGGGGGGCCGATTTCTTTTTTAGCCATTGACCCTTGTGGGGTCTGAGACTTCACGTGACCGGCATGAGGGGCCGAGATGTCTCATCTCTCCAGAGCAAGCACAAAGTACGGAGTAGCCTGCCTATGACAAACAAGGCCTTAGCGACATATGGGATGGCAGACAGCTTTCATGATTACTCTAGGTATCCTAAATAACTGCCTATGGCTTGGCCTGCACGAGCGTTTTAGTTCTAGAAGCAGAGCAACAGATTCACAGCAGTGCACGGATGCTAGACTGGATGAACGGGCTTGGGGAAAGGGGGCGGGCTCCAGAAAAAGGGGGCAAGGATCCACCACCGACAATGACCCGCTTTTCCCAGGGCACGGGCCTGCGACTGTCCCTCTTCCTCGGAGACTCGAGATGGAATCATGAGGCGCCGTGGGGAAACTGATTGACATTCGTAGCTTACAGTGCGGGATGTAGCCCATCTTTCAGGGAGGATCTCTAAGAGTTCGCGCATTTTGTCTAATCATGACAGCCCCGTTGTTGACAACGACACATCACCAACCCCCGGAGACTCATGGCTCAAGGGGCTGGGCAGTGACCTGGAACGGCTCCATATTGAATGACCAGGTCCCGACCTCGTCGGCGTCCTTCGTCTCGGCCTTGGTTGATGGATCCAGTCGGCTTGCAGTGCTTGCAGATTGACGGAAGGACCGCGCACGCGTGGTTTGGTTGACCATTGACACTCCGCCTTCTGGCCATTGCAATATTGAACAATCCCAATCGTGCCAATGTACGTCCGACGGGGTCTGAGCGTATCACAACCACTTCCGCAGCTTCCAGGTTGGAAGGTGCTAGATCGCACTGGCGCGACTATGGAGCGCTTCGTGAGCTGTGATTTCTGCAAGTATCTAAGAGACCATTCTCTTCAAGATGATCTTTAGAACAGTGTCAGCCACGCGTAGCCGCCACCGCGTGTGATGCTTCCGAAGTGAGACATTGAAGATTGCAGGCCAAGAAAAAAGGACGACCTCAGTTCGCAAACTTAAAGTTCCGGTCGGGGTTTGCCTGCACGGACCAGCTTCCAATCCAGGTTTGACGAGCTGAGACTTGGGACAGTCGCTTTCGAGTAACAGGCTTGAGGCATTGAGGTCCAGAATAATCTTTGTATCCTGGCCTCGAACTCTAAATACAGTCGGGCTGCTCAATCTGGTGTTTTGGCGATCTGGAAATGTGATCGTCGATTTGTCAAATCAGAACTCCGCACCGACTCCTCTTGCCGCTACCAGGAAAGACGCGCGAAGCAGCGGGAGACCCTTGGCGTCCCCCCTCACAATTTTTCTGCCAACCTCGCGCCGCACTTTGTCGACACCAAGGGCCGGCAGTGTCTTGATGAGGCAAGTTTGAGAGCAGTCGAGGTGAGTGCAATTGCCCCCATCAATTCCATTTTGCCAGGCTGCGTCTGTGGGTTTGCGACCTGCATTCTGGGAGCACTCGTCGCTAAAAGCTCCAGCACAAGCAGCTTCCCTGTTTCCCGAGACCCACGTTAGCTCTCCGACTGCTTCTTGCGACGATAGTTTACCGCACCCCCCCGAGACCGACCCGGCGTCCGAACTCCATGAACACCACATTGCGACGAACACGGAACCATAGCTCTTCTTCCACCGCCAGGGAGGGACGAACTGGTAGCCAGTTGAGAAGGGCCGCCGAGTGCAGGAGCTCAAGGTAGCCGGTCCCGATTTCGCCGCCGGCAGCCTCCGACGGAGCGCGCAATCGCCAGACACAACACCTGGCTCGCGAGACCAAACCAGCCCTGCGGTAGATGCATTCCTGGACACAATGCCGTGGCAACCATTGCCTCGCATCGCCTTCGCCGTAGCGACGTACCCGTTCACGGCCTCGAGCCCGGCCGACCTGCCGCTCGAGCTTGGCGATGAGCTGTACATAATCGAGGAGACGCCTGATGGCAATTGGCTACGTGGATACCTGGTCGCACCGCCTAGTTTGCTGGCCGGGCTCACCAGCGTCAAGGGACAGACTCTCGAGGCGCGCGTCTTCAGCGGCATCTTCCCGCGAAGCTGCGTCGAGGTGCGCGAAGTGCTTGGCGAGTCAGACGACACAGACGACGAGACCGAAGATGGCGTTCGCGAAGCGACCGACGCCCCGCACCAGGGCAGCGACTCGGCGAAGAGCGGACTTGCCGACAGAAAAAAGCGGAAAGACAAGTCCAAGGCTCCGGGGGTATTGCTTGCTGGCCTCGATTCTAAGAGCCAACGAAAAGGCGCATCAGGATTGCCCAATGGGACGCAAGGACAACTATCTGTACCGATCAAGCGCGATCCGAACGAGCCTCGACCGCCGGCGCCAGTGCCCATGCTGAAGATCGGAGACGAGACTCCCACCTCGGCATCTGAGCCACTGATTGACGAGATCGCGTCATGCCTCCGAGAATGGCACTCCACCAACCTCCACGAGCTGTTGCTTTCGCGCCAATACAGCAAACTGGACACGCTATACCAGCTCATCACGAGCCTGAACTTTTCCCGGCAGCAATTTTTGCACGACGTCCTCACGACGTGGGAGTACAAAACCCTCCGGGAGAAGACGGTATGGGACTTGGTACGGGTCAACAAGCTCTGCGGGGGAGAGGTGATTGTACGCGACCCGCACGAGCGCGGGCGGGTCCTGACCGGGGACGACTCCGTGGTAGAGATAACACAACTGCAATCGATAATGAGCTTGTTGGATGAGCCTCCCACGCATACAGTGGAGATGACTGCCCTACATCACCTCTTGGTTGACATAAAAGGCTTCGCAGGCGCGTCTACGGAAGCTACGACCTTGGTCATATATCTCGCCATGAAACCTGCAGGAGGAGCGTTGACGCCCCTCTCTGAGAGTTATATCGTCGAAGTCCCCGCCGGCGGACAGATGGGACACTTGGCCAGGAACATGCAGATGCGCACCCTATTTGCCGACCTTTCTTCAGCGGACATCGGTGATGCGCCCTCCATCGACTCGGAGATTTTCTTGGTCGTCAAAATCCGGGCGCCGCAACAAGTAGTAGCCACGGCTAAGCCGCTCTCGCGCTCTGGAACAATGTCTCAGGGGCTCCAGCAGGGGCTGCAGCAATTCACCAAGGACTCTTCCTCTAAGCCGCCATTGTCTTCCGGAAACAAATCAGTGCGTAGGAGCCTGATGTGGGCTGGTAAGAGCACTCGGTCGGCGTTTTCGAGAGGAAATCCCAAACTGGACGCATTGTCGGAGCAGCCGGAGGAAGTTCCACAAACTACTGCTGGTGCTGAGAGTAGGGACGGCCCACCGCCAAGCACTGCGAACTCGAGGGGGCGGCCTTCCATAGACATGCAGCCGGCGCAAACAACGGCCGACAGGACCGTCGGCGTTGGCGTGCTCAAACTCAACTCGATCATGAAGCAGGACGAAGAGGTCGAGCATGTCGTCAGTATCTGGGCTCCATCTGTACGCTCACAGTCTGATCGCCACGAAAATGGGGACGAGTGGGATCCGATAGTGCGAGACCTTCTGGAGAGCAAGACGGGCCACTACGAAAAGTCGAGAAGGGCCGAGCGCTTGCAAGTCCATCTCAAGGCGTTCAATGATCCCGATGCAGACGGTCTCATCAAGGCTACGCCCACCGTCTTGTCCGGAATCTTCAAGACGAATAAGATCGGCTTCTCGGGCGCGCCGACAAAACAAAGATCCGACATCTACTTGACGATCGATGAGGCCATCTTGACACGGCAGACATTGCTGTCGCGATATGGAGCCAGTGCGACATCATTGCCAAGTAGCATGCACGGTAACAATCTCCAGCTTACCGTAGAGGTTAGGAGGGCGTCGGGCGAGCGCATCGAAAACTGCATATTTCCTTCGTCTAACAACGAGGGCATCACAACCTGGAAGACAGTAGCAGCTGAACGCGGAGAGAAGTGGAAACAGACCGTGAAGCTGGTACTTGCGCCCCAAGATGTCCACACCGCGCACGTTGTGATGCATCTTGCAGACGCGCCAAACCCTCCGTTTGCAATCGCATACATGCCGCTTTGGGAGCAGCAAGCATTCATACGCGACGGCTCACACGGCTTGCTTCTCTACCGTGTTGATGAGAACACGGCAACACCCCAGCCCTCGACGCCAGGGAAAGGTGGGTATCTCAGCCTACCATTTACTTCAAGGGGCCATCACGAGCATGAGGTCACTGGCCCCTTCGCCATGATCCGTGCCGACACGTACCTCTGCAGCACGCGATTTTCCCAGAACAGAGTGGTACTGGGTCTCATCGGCTGGAAGGAATCTGCCCGGGACCAGGTTCCGAACTTGCTGAAGGAGTTCATTTTCGTCGCCGAGATCGAGGTAGTCAAGCTGTTAAATGATGTCTTGGACGCGCTGTTCGGTATCCTTGTTGAGTACGCAGGCAATGATGACTACGAGGATCTCGTGTTTACCGCGCTCGTGCGGGTCCTGGATATCGTGCATGACAGGAGGTTCAACCTGACTCCCCTGGTGGACCAGTACGCCGAAAACAAGTTCAACTACCCCTTCGCAACCCCCTGTCTAGTTAGATCCTTCACCCGGCTGTTGTCCAAGCCCGCCGAGCCTGAGACATCAAGGAAACTACGTGCTACGTTCAAAGTCGCACGGCATATTCTGAAATTCATTACCCACGCGAGGGGCCAGCAAAAGGCGAAGGAGGCGGGCATCGGCATCACCAGTTCCAACCCTGGCTTCACACGCCACCTTCGAAGCATCTTCAAGGCCCTCGACGCGATGATGCGCAGCACGTCCCCGGTCCTCGTTGGAAGCCAGACCTTGGCCGTGCAGCATTTCCACACTTGGCTCCCAGAGCTGGCCGGTTTGTTGACAACCGAGGAGATCCTACATATCGCTATCGACTTTATGGATTCTTGCTCCATGGTCAAGGGCAAGCTCGTGCTGTACAAGCTGGTCCTGATTATCAACTATGCCAGGCTGGACATCTTCTCGCACCCGGAACAGCGGTCCGCCCTGAGCGCTAACACCGTCAGGTGGATTGCCCCTCACTGGGGTCACACGGACGAGGTAACAGAGCAGTGGAGGGAGCAGGTGAGACTCTGCTGCTCGGTTCTCGCCAGCCAGGTCGACCACCTCGGCCCCGAGATCCCCGACTACATCCCAAAGATCATTCAGTCCTACCTCACTATCCAGACTGTCGAGCAAAAACCCAAAAGCCGCCTCTCGCTACTATTTCCTACGTCGTACCCCTTTCCCACGAAACCCACCGCCGAGGAGGCTGTGTTTGATGAGGCACTCATCGAGCTCTCGGCGGTGCTGTCTGCGCTATCCAACTCGCCGAGCGGGATGCAGCTGGAGCTGGCCGAGGATGATCTCAACGTCATTGTAGAGAACGCGCTCCGCGTGCACATGAGCATTTTGCAGGGCGAGACATTCCCATCGAACTGGCTGAGCGTACATATTTTCCATCACAAGTCAACCATGCGAACACTGCAGTACCTTGCCGGCATCTTGCTCGAGTCTTTTCTCCCACATCCCGACGAGGCCGAAAATTTCAACACGGAACTATGGAAGCTGTTCTTCACAGCGCTGCTCAAACTGGTCGGCAGCCCAATGCTTGCGCTCGAGACGTTCCCGGAGCAAAAGAGAAGGGCCGTCTGGAAGATTGCCGGCGACGTCCGGGAGCACGGTGCGGAGCTGCTGCGCAAGACATGGGAGGCCATCGGCTGGGAGACAAGCTTGGAGGAGCGAGCTAGGTTCGGCCTCTCCAAGATGGGCGGCTACCAAGTTCAATACGTGCCAACCCTCGTGGGTCCTATCGTCGAGCTCTGTCTCAGCGTCCACGAGGGGCTTCGGCGGATGGCCGTGGAGGTATTACAAACCATGATCGTCAGCGAGTGGACGCTTAGCGAGGATCTGTCGGTGATACAGACGGAGATGATCGACTGTCTGGATATCTACTTCAAGACGAAGCCGTTGACGGAGAGCATACTGCAGAAGCTTTTCGTGAGTGAGTTGCTGGACAGGTTTGACGCTTTGTCGAAAATATCCAACGAGCCCCTGTACCTTGCTCTGCGGGAGCTCGTCAGCACGGTCAACGAGTTCTTGGATCTGTTGGTTGCGGTGCACAGCGGGGATGGTTCTGGGGAAGCATCACACCTCATCCACCGCTTGAGGCTTATGGAGTTCCTGCGCGACATGCAAAAAGAGGAAATCTTCATTCGATACGTCCACCAGCTCGCCAATCTTCAGGCAGAGGCAAGGAACTACGCTGAAGCAGGCCTGGCTCTGCGACTTCATGCTGATCTCTACGACTGGGACCCCACTAGGACAACAGCCGCGCTGCAAGACCCGGAGTTCCCTACGCAAACGCACTTTGAGCGAAAGGAGCGGATATATTTCAACATGATCAGGCACTTTGAGGACGGAGAGGCGTGGAGCAGTGCTCTCGCTGCATACAAGGAGCTACAGACACAGTACGAAACCAATATCTTTGACTTCGCCAAGCTTGCCCGCACAGAGCGTGCCATTGCGACGATCTACGAGACGATTGCGAAGAGCGATAAGTTGGTACCGAAGTACTTCAAGGTCATCTACAAGGGCCTTGGCTTCCCAACGAGTGTGCAGGATAAGGAGTTTGTTTTCGAAGGTTCGCCGACGGAACGTGCCTCTGCGTTTACGGACCGCATGCAGGAGATGTATCCGTCGGCGCAGATCGTCATGAACGAGGACATTGATGAGGTGGAGGGTCAGTTCTTGGTCATTTCGGCCCTCAGTCCACACCGCGATCTAAACCACCACGTCTTTCAACGTGCACGGGTGCCGCAGGTCATCAGGGACTATCTAGTGTCGAGCCACCCGCAATCGTTCTCGGTTAGCACTAAGAGGAATACGAGCGGGCCCGTCACGGGGCATTACGCTGAGAAGATCGTCTACACGACGGCGGAGGCCTTCCCGACTATTTTGCGGCGGAGTGAGATTGTCTCGACCCATGAGATCCGCCTATCGGCCAAGGAGACGGCGCTCGAGCGCATCGTGCGCAAGACGGCCGAAATGACAGTGGTCGAGAGGAAGGTGCTGGATGGCGAGGGCGGGGACGAGGCCGCGCAGCTGCTCTACGATGCTGTTAGCATCAGTGTCAACCCCAACTCAGAGAGTAGTGTGGTCTGCTACCGCGACCTAATTCCCGGTATGGCGAAGAGGGGCGGGGCCGACTCGTTCGCGAATGAGACCGAAATGGAGGAGGATGACCTGGAGCCGCCTGAGATGGACGCACAGGAAAATGCTATCAAGATGGCCCTAGTTGACCACGCTATCATGATCAAGAGGTGTCTTGGGACGTTTGCGAAGAGCGGGCATGAGATCCTCACAATACATGTCGAGGATCTTCTACAACGTAAGTGACTGCGATGACTCAAATGAGGGTAATACTAACGAGAAGCCAGTCTTCGAAAGCACGTTTGCGCCAGAAATTGCTGTCTTCATGCCATCGCAGCCGATCCGAGAAGTCAACCCATCGCCGACTCCTAGTTGGACTCGGTCGCCACCGACAACAACTCCCTTCGCGCCGCAGCCACAAAAGACCGGGGGCCCTCTCCTTGCGAACGGGGCGACCACCGAAGAGGTCAAGATCCTTCAGCCTATTTCCCTCCGACAAGGACGTGGCGCCAGGCTCAGTTTCCTCGGCGGTCGTAAGAAGGACGCCAAAGAAAACGTACCGCCTTTACCACACATAAACGGCGACGGTCACGCATATGAGGATGAGACCAGCGCACTCAGTCGCAGTCGCAGCACCGGGAAGGAGAACGGGAACCGGAGGAGCTTCTTCCGAGGGCACTCGTCGTCGGAGAACGCCGTCGGGCGGTCGGGCGGGTACACCAACGGCACCGAAATGAGCCCCGCCACCGTCGGCGGAGGCAGGGTTGATCAGTCTATGGACTGGGTCACGGACTCGGGCGCGGCTCGCGAGAGCACCGATGCCACGGCCGTCGACAGGGAGAGGACCCTCTCCGACCAGGGGAGCGGTGGCGGCGGGATTCAAAGCCTAGGCAGCGTTAGGAAGCGACTGAGCATCCTGAGGCTGGGGAAGAAGAGCAGCAAAGGGAACGGCCTCATGGGAAGCTTGGATGAGGAGTAGTCCGTCCGAGACTTGTCTTTTTTCTTGTGTCAATGTCACTACTACTGTTGTTCAGGATATACCACCCGAGCGGAGCTTCTTTCTTTTCTGTTCTTTTTTACTTTGCACTGGAAACTTTCTAACTACTTACATGCCACTACACAGGGGAAAGGGAGACAGGAAATGGATGGGTTGTGCTGGATAGACGTCCTTTCTACCTAGTTTCCATTCGTATTGTGTCTTTATCTTCCTGCTGCGGGGAAGGGGGCAGGAGTTGGGGTGGAAAAGGAGGGGATCAACACCAGCGAGCTAACGCAAATCAGGGCATTGGCGGCCGTCTTCTTTTTGTCTTTTTTTTCTTCTTGTCCGTGGTTGAGTGAGCGCTTCAGCGAGCGAGCGTTTCGTCTCCGTTGGGATTTCCCATTCCCGTTCCCATTCTCTCCGTCTGTACAAAGAGATGTCCCTTGCTGCTACGTATCTTTTTTTCTTCTCATTTAATTTGCGATTTTGGGGGGTGGTTATGTTTGGTGACTAAGAGGAGGGCGAAGGGAGCGGTGCATTGAGCGAGGGGGCCCGTGTATTGTATGTACGCTTTGCGGTACCACCCGCGGGACAGTGAATTGTGAGGATGATGAGAGAAATAGAAGCGATTCCCGGGGTTCCGTTCCATGCAGTCACGTTTGACCAATTGGGAGAGGTGAGCGATTGCGACACGCTCACTTTCACTTCTCCATACGAGGGTTTCCCGGTCGTGAATTAAATGGCGTCGTCTGTCGGCTAAAGTCGATGGCTGGTGTGTGGTGCTGTTGTGCGGTTTTCCGTCGTGATTAAGCTTTCCCAAACGATGGCGGTTAATTCTGGCGCGTTCTAGCGTAGCACTGGTGGTCTTGGTGCCTGCGTGGCCTGTGGAGTTCACCCAGGACATTGGGCGGGGGATTTGTGTTTATTGCTGGTGACATTGACAACGAGCCCCTGAAACGGCTGGCAGGGAACCAAGAGACGTCAGCAACAGAAGGATTTCCCGGTTGAGAACCCCACGGAACCTGGACGGGATTTGGACATTCTAGGCCTAGATTGTATGTAAGGAGCCGTGGGATTGATGTCCGTGTACTTTCTTTGAGACGAATTCGAGTGAGAAAATTGGGCTGGGAAGTTGGATAAAGTTCATCTTCTGTCCCGTCCCTCCTTCCCTGGTTGGCGCCCCCCACCAAACACCGGTTCGTCCGCCTGCGGGAAAGAGAGCGACACAATCTATTTCGATGCTGTCCCGAAAGGCCAGAACGCTTCGCTAGCAATTCATCTACAAAGGTATAGCAGGTCCCGGCGCGATGCCACCCTATATATAGTGCTGATCGCCTGTGGTAGCCCGCGTCCGGCGCATATTAATCGCAGCCATGACTCGGCCGCGGTCTGGACTTGCTGTCCTCGACGCAACCTCACCTGTTGAGGCCCTCACGACATCGCTCCGACCTGGACCATGAGGTGACCATCGATCACTACGCTCAATCGCCATGCCAAAGGTGGTGCACCTGTCGGTGCGCTCGCGGTACCGCGCGCTGCTCGTGTGCACAGTTGTCGCGTTCGTGTACCTCTTGTCCCCTCGCGGCGACGACTTCGCCATCGTCCGGTTCTCGTCGCGCCTCAAAGAAACCACCCACTTCTGGACCAGCAGCACCCGCCGCCGCGAAGACCACGCGCCCCCGGAAACCGAAAAGATCACAGTCCCCGCCGAGTCGCTCCAGAGCGACTTCTTCTCCTGGAAGGGAGCCGACTGGGTCCCGGGCCCAAAGCCCCCGTACAAAGCCCCTCGCGAACCAACCCCGCCAGTTCCGGACCCCTTCCCGCTCCTCTCCTGGAACCTCAAGGCCTCCAAGCGGTCACACCTCCTCCGGCCCCCGGTCATCAACCGCCCCCCGAAGGTCCACTATGCCGAAGACGCCCCGCTCCTCATCGGCTTCACGCGCAACTGGCCGCAGCTCCTGCAATGCGTCTCCTCCTACCTCGCCGCGGGCTGGCCCGCCTCAGACATCTACATCGTCGAAAACACAGGCGTCATGTACTCCAATCTGCACAACAAACTCACTCTGCAAAACCCCTTCTACCTCAACCACACCCAGCTCGCCATGCTGGGCGTCAACGTCATCATCACGCCCACCCTGCTCACCTTCGCGCAGCTCCAGAACTTCTACGCCTGGACGGCCCTCGAGCAGAACTGGGAGCAGTTCTTCTGGTCGCACCAGGACGTGCTGGTGTTCTCACTCGAGAACGAGACGTACCCCGACGATGCGCCCATGGCTTACAATGACAGGGGAAACAGCCCGGTTACTTACAGTCTGTATGACCGCGCGGTGGGGGTTTTGCAGTTCTTGCGCAAGCCGGAGGCGCCGAAATGGGCGAATCATTTCTTTGCGTATGATCATTTGACGTTGGTGAATCGGGATTCGATTCTCGACGTCGGAGGGTGGGATACGCATATCCCGTTCTATGCGACGGATTGTGATATGTATGTGAGGCTGATGTGGGCGGGGTATTGGCAGGGAGAGACGGAGGTTGGGCTCATCTTGGACGTAGCGACCGTGATGGAGGATGTTGCGGCGCTGTTTAGGGTTCCGGGCGTGAAGGCCAGTTTTAAGGGGGACCCGAAGGGAGAGAAGACGGAGAGGAAGGGGAAGCAGAGGGTGTTGACGCCGGATAAGGTGGAGGATGCGGATCAGGAAGGGGAGACGTTTGAGCATCTGGTTGAGGTTGCGAAGCGGATGGAGGAGGCAAAGTATATGGATGGCAATCAGTGGAGGAATCAGTGGCAGTTGAGCCAGACCGGAGGAGAAGGCGAGCCGTTTGCGAGGGACTTCGAGGGGTTCGAGGTCGGGCTGAGGATGATGATTGACACAGGCAGGGCCGTGTTTGCGGAGAAGTGGGGCCACCGCGGGTGCGATATCGCGAAGATGAACATCAAGCTTGAGGATGCGTGGAAGCTAGAGCGGGACTGGGACCCAGAGACTCAAGGGTTGGGACACGAGGGCGATGAGTGGTGATAGACGGCAGACTAGACGGAATACATCAGTACATGCGCTTCCGAGCTTGCCGAAGATCGTGTGGAGATGGGATGACACGGAGCCTCGTGGCCGGAAAGGGGCATATCCCTCGAGACGACGACTGGTCTTTCGTATTACTCACCATCCATCAGATCGCCAACTGCGCGTCTGCGGAAAGATCATCATCTGCCTCGCCCCATGAGCAGCAACCCAACCGGGCCAGGACCAGGCCATCAGCGCAACAGCGAGCATCCAAGGAAATCCCGGAGGCATGGAACTTGTGTAAATGCAGCAAAGGAGCCGCTCCGCCCCTAGAGCCACTTCACTTCGGCGTGCCAGCGACAACCCTCCTTCCTTGGAAGCGGCTGCAGCTGTTAATATCCAGGAAGCACGAAGGATCACCCCCCGTGAGCGTGCGAACAAACCAGTGGACGGGTCATGCGCATCTGAACTCCAATCGGCGACGGCACATGTATGCTGTATCCTGTACGCTGTATTATGCGCTGCACTGCGCACTGCAGCTCATACTTCTGATACATGTACGTATGTACGCATCTGCAGCGCCATCACAGCTGGACACGCTCGTAATGACTCCCTCCCTCCACCCTACCTACTTGGACGGAATGACAAGACGACGACAACGACACGATGCAAGGAGGAGGCCGCCCAAGGCCCAGTTTCCGGCCGGGTCCTACATGCCTAGACCACACCACCCACCGAGGACCCAATCCCGCGGCAGATATGTCAGTCTTGGGCCGCAGTCACGACCAATGGAATGGGGGAGTCTCAGCGAGATTTTTTTTATTTGGCATTGGAAATGTGTATGTGGTTGGTTCCTCTCGTGATGTAACCAATGTCGTACCTCGGAAAAGTATGCGCAGCATCTGGGGATCACGGCGATGGGACATGTGGGGGAGGGGTCGTGAGGGGCAGCAGCAGCAGCAGCAATTGGGCTGGGCAGAGTGATGAGTGAGATGTCGTCAATCAGTCGACGGGGGAGAGACAACCCCGCGCCGAAAGCGGACAGCCGCTGGCCGATTGGAACAGATAAGCATGCCGGGTATCGGGTCTCGGGTTTTGGTCTCTGAGGGTTGTACGAGGGCTTTGGTCGAGTAAATACGAGGATGTTTTGTCATTGTTAGGGCAAACCGTGATTCTTGGTGTCTTTGGTCAGATCCTACTCCCTCGCCGTGTAGTCTGATACGATTGAGGCGGCTTCTAATGTTCTGAAGGTCTCTTACGGTGTAAGCGGTGTTTGTGATGTGGGAATATAAGAGGCTTTCTTTTAGTTACGGACGACGCAAGCAGGAAAGACAGAGTGATAAAGCCAATTCTGTATTCCTGACACTATCATCTACAAATGAACTGAGTAGCAAGTGATGCTAAGAATTACAATCCCTTCCAAAGACCTTGATAGTGACAAAAACAAAAGGGAGATGGAGATATTCGACACTCATCCTACCAAACCACCAGAAACTGAAGAGAACCCGACGCTGGACAGTGAGCTTACATCCATGATCCCACAACAGAAAAACAAAACCGCCAACAAGATATCCGTTCGCACACCCAGAAACACACCCAATTGACAGTATTCTTGGCACACCCAAGACCTCGCACATTCAGGAAGGGTAATAATAAGAACCACTGGTCAAACTTCCACCGCCCTCTTCCAGCGTAAAGTACGCAGAGTCATGCACCGACCCAGTACCACCACACTCCGCTCCCGAGATCTCATTGAGTCCCATGTACATACATCCGTCCCAATCAAACATCCCATCGGGCAGCAAGAACGGCAGAATAGGATCACCACTCAAGGTCCCAATGATGGTGCTCAAGTCTGGGACAGCAGGGTCAGCCTTCTTAGGAGTAACAGCCTCCTCGGGCTCCGGCGTGGCAGGCGTCTCCAACAACGAAGCCTGCTCGGACTGGAACTGCCACGTCCGGAACAGCCTTGTCTGGACTTCTTTTGCCAGGTCGGTGGCTTTCTGAACAACGGTTGCCTCGACGACTTGCAGAGCGCGTTCGACTTCTGCGATGAGCATGGGCTTGACGGCCTTGAGCAGCTCGCGCTTGACGAAACCTTTGCATTCGTCAAGGTCCTTGAAGTGGGATTGCTCTTCAGCTTTGGCGATCATTTCCGAGTCAGTGGCGTCGTAGTCTATATCGTTGTTAGTGGCGGGGGCAGAATGGTAGCAACAAGTCGGGTGAGGCTTACATGGTGAAGGGACTTTGGCATCCGCGGGGAAGATGATACGGTACATCTCCTGCCAGTTTGCCTCGGCCGACGAGCCTGCCTTCGCGCGAGTGCGGAGGAGGTCCTCTTCCTTCTCGCTGATGATGTCGGTGGGCGCATCTTTCTTGACTTTGCAAGGCGGATCGGTGCGCTGATGCTCCTTGAGGCTCTTGGGGTCCTTGAAGAACTCAAAACAGCGGTTGCACGCGTTCTTCAGCGAGTGGCGGCGGTAAACGTGCTCTTTGACTCGGTGCACGTCGTTCCATCCGGGACCGCAGCATGTCTTGACATTCTTGAACTCAGCCGGGTTGTGTTTAGCGAAGGGGCACGCGAAGCGGCGGGTGGGCTCGCGCTTGGTACGCTTCTGGGCCGCCTTGGGGTTTCCTCTCTCGACGACGGCATGGTGGTTGTCCTCGGTACCGCTGTCCGTGTCTTCACGCGCCCGCTTCGCTTGCCGCTTCATCGGCTTCAAATCGTTTTCAAGCCATATATCAATCTGTTTTTCAAGTGCAGCCATAGATCTGGCTATGATTGCGTCCTTTCGCTTGCTCAGGAGGCTCTCGGGAGGTGAGGGTTTGCCTGAGATTTGGTCCATACGGATGATTGAATCATGAAATCGATCCGCTTGTGGCGAGACAGCGGACCTTAAGACATGGGATTCGGTCCTACGTGTGATCGATCTCGTTTTTGAGGTAAGTTGTGAATGGCGATGTTGGGAAGTTTTGAGGTGAGTTGTTCAAGAAGATAAGGCCCAGCCTTGCTCCGTCGGCGTCCTGACGACCGACTGCTGTTGTGCTGTAGGGTCAACGAGGCTAGAGTCTAGCAGTGAAGAAACAGTCGATGAGGGAGCAGGTGGTGTCAGACGGACAGCTCAGAGGCAGGCTAACTCATGCAGGCAAGAGAGGAGTGCTGTTCGGGAGACAAGGGGGCAGTCCCAGGAGGCACCTCATGGCATTCTCTTATAGCCGCCTCTTGTCTCTGCGCAAATGCGGAGAAGGGACGGCTTGTCCTCCGTGACGATAACACATCCCTTCGGTTCCGAGGGATCAGCCATTCGACAATGCCGAGGGCGCAGCTGGCGTGGAGTGCCATGCGGACGCGGTTGAGTAACCCTATAGTCTAGCAGCGCATTGGGTAGCTGCATGCGATGTCACGCATGACTGACGAGCCCGGCCAGTGGCTCAGCCGGCCGACGCGTGCTTGGCCATGGCTGCCCTCGTGTGGGAAGCGTGCATAGGGCGAATGCTCAATTGCGAAATCTTTGTTCTTGCCGTGGCCATTGGGCCCCTGATAAGGCTGGGAGTGGGGAAGGAAGCCATCGCAGCCCGATTCGGCATGGCCGGCGAGCATGGCGAGCCGTTCGTCCGCGACCTCGGATTGGGTGTGGGATGAGATGTGACGGGATGTCTCACATGAGGAAAGGGTCAGGCTCTGGATTTGCCAAGCTGTGCGCTGCTTGGTTGGCGCGCAAACCGACGAAGCGTGCGGGTATTGTGGTGAGTTGGCTCAAATGCGGACAGCTGTCGGGGTCGTATTGTGGCTTGGATCGGCCTCACGGAGGCAGTTTCGGTGAGGCAGCGCCGCAGCCTTCCCGCTTCCGGAGTGGAGACGTCGGGCCCTTTAAGCCGGCCAGCTTTAGCCCGAGCGGGATTCGGGGCCCACTTGTCGATTGCTCATTTGCGGAGAGCAACAAACTCTCACGTATGTTACTGTGATAGTGATGGCTGAAACAATTCCAGGAGACGGCAGCCTGGATTTATCCCCTTTGCTCGCTTTGGTGGCCGGTGACGGCTCGAAGTTGGTGTGCTGTCGACGGCGATTAGAATGATATTGACCCGTCCTGACTGTCCACCCGCGTCTCTGGAAATCTGGCCAAGAATGCCGCTGCCATCAACCCCTGCATTCCCACCATGAAGTGCCCCGGCAGGTTCACAGCCTTGTTGGTCTCGTTATGCCTCAGAGTCATTGTATGTTGGTTCTTTGGGAAATCTCCGACGCCTTTGAGCGCGCAAACGCGGACTGAGGCAAGTTGGATGGCGATGATACGCCTCAGCTAGGGACAGTGTAGATAAAAACCACCATCATTTCGATGTTCTGAAGATGAGTTGGTCCCAGCATCAACGCCAAAAGTCGAGAAAGCCGAGATCGCCCCATACACAAGACCCGACACAGACAAAACACCACCCCTGTCATTCAGATAACTCCATCGACATGAACCAAAGAGCTGAGCCTCCGATCCGTCTCTCAGGAGAAGAGTAGGCGCTGAACCCTTCTCCACCCTTCCATGCAGTGACTGACACTTGAACAGGCGAGCGTCTCAGGAGCCAAGCTATGCTCTAACTCAGTACCTAGGAGGCAGCGAAGGCGTCGCTGACAGGCTGTTGAGAGACAACGTCGACTTGGAAGATCAAATAGCTCGGTGTCAGGAACTAAATGACGAACTAGAGAGGTTGGCGAGAACGATCTCTGGGTCTTGACACGCCCTGATTGGGTTGGCGTGTGCCTGGTTGGACGATGGTGGACAAGACCCGACGGCCGGCAGGTAGAAAGAATTGGATTCCAAGTCTATTCATTAAACAGTAATACAAGAACGAAGATACCCTCTCATATTCTTGAAAGAGGCCGCCTGCTGTCGAAAAGTTATTGCTTACACGCCGGCCTGTTGGGGCTATTATGTATGATCCTCAACGCTGGCAAAATCAGATATCGGGCCAAAGGCCTACAACAACTGTCAGCCACAAACATCCATGAATCTCGCGATGGAACTTACCGCAGAGTCCAAGTCAACCCAATCCGTGATCTTAAACGTATCCCTGGGATTGTCAGTTTGAGCACAAACAACATACACGACAACACGTACCAAAGCCTCTTGGGTCCGCCGGGGGCGGCGCCCTCTGTCGGGTTTTGAGGGTTCCACGTCACATGCCCCGAAAGATCCGCCTCCCAATCGGCACGGAGGGCGTCAGCCAGCAGCTGTTCGCTCGGCGATGTGATTTCACTGTCAGTTTGGATAGGTTCTGGGGGATTGTTGGGATTCATCTGGCGTTCAGCTTCAGCCTTAAGCTCCCTCAAAATGACAGCACACCGAGGGCCTGGCGAGTATGGGTTTGTGCCATCCGCAAGTGTGTCCGCCACCCTGTCGGCAAGCTCCATCTTTTGCTTGTCAGTCGATTCATAGCCGCGATAGTGAGGACCGCCAAATAGCCTCTGGCGCTCTCTGAAGTGGGGAATCATGTACATGATGCTAGCGGCGCAGTATCCAACCTGGTGGGCGTACCAGATGGTCCCGAACATGCGCGGCTGCATATTTCTGGCCAGGTCGAAGAAGACGGTAGTGGTGAGCCTGCAGGCCTCAAGACAGTCTCGGACGGCACTATCAGCAGCCCGCTTGCGTTCGCCCCAGTGAGGATATGGGGCCATGAGGAAAGGCCGGTACACGAGCATCTGAGCGTGGTAGTACGCCAGCCTGAGCAGTGTCGCTTGTCGCCGGAAGATGGGCAACAGTGTCGTCTCTCTTTGCTTCGAGATGAGTGGTGGCAGGTTCGTGTGCCAATCCTCCACATCGGCCCCGCGGCGATAAGCGCACGCAAGCCTTTCGTCTTCGGGCACATCACGGAGTGTGTACACCTCGCTGAATATCCGCTCTAGAATCTTGTTCAGCTTAGCGTGGGAAACCAAAGCTTCCATGTAACAATCGCTCGGATGAGCCCTTATCGGGCCGTTTTCGTCGCAGTCTTCATCGTTCACGGCGTCGGGGAGCTCCTGGTCTATCGTATCGTCATTGAGGTTGCTGGGCTTTCCAAGCATGATGCTGAGCTGTTTGTCGAGAATATAAACAGACCAGAATAGCCGCCTCTCACACTGGAGTTTTGCGTAGTTGGGCCTTATGGTAACGTTGAGACCAAGACCTCTGTTGCGGCCGATGCGACGGTGATAGCCAAGAGCGGTAATCGTCTGCAGAGTGTTTCCAAAGGTGTTCCATGCCTGCAAAAAGCGGCTTGTGCATATCAGATAAATATCTTGCAGCAAGCGGACCTGGGCCGACTCGAGTGTTGGATAACCGTCCTCGGCGTCAGTGAAAGCGATGGAGGTGGAAAATAAGTTATCTCCGAAGTTGAGGCTCCAGATCCACTCATCGGGCTTATTTGCCTTCTTATCACGATGCGCTCTGTCGCGGTAGAATGACCCAAGCGCCAAAGCCATCAAAACAATGGCTGCCTTCGCACGGCTGATACCCTCCCACAGCTCGGCCCCAGAACTACCATTTTGCTCCACCACATCGGCCCATTGCTGCACAGATGGACGATGCAGAACATGGAACGTACCGCTGAAACCGCTCCAGAACTGGTCCATTAACTCGGGCCATCTATACTGTGGAGGGAGCCGGAAAGGGGCGGATCGGTCAAAGGGCTGGTCGCTCGACCGCATCGACGCTGGGCTTGACGGGTGGGCTATCTTGCGCCATGCCCTGTGAAGAAAAACAAGGGGCGGCGTCTGCCCTGCCGCATATCTTCGAGCGGGCTGGAGTTTCTCGAGCTCAGGGTCAAGGGGCCCGGGCTTAGCCTCCAGGAAGGTGGAGGGGTCTGGTAACGGCTCATTTTCGTCCCTCGGAGCACCAACATCGAAGATGTCAGGAACACTGCAGCACGTCAGAAAAAGCGTGAGGAATACAAACCAAAGGATATCACGAACTATTTGTAGCTGCACTCGACTCGCGCACCGAAGCAAACTTCACAAGGCTGCTTCCCTGAACATTTTTCGATCTTCATGACACGACACCTATCGCAGGCTATACTCTCCCAGCTGCGGAAGCGCTTGACCTTTCCGCGCACAACACGGCCTTTGGCCCGATGGCGGGCATTTTCGGCCTCAAGGTCATCCGGCGGCGGTGGCGGCGTCTTCATGCGGCCCCTGTAAAAGGGCGCGACGTAGGAACACTCCTTCCCTTTCGAAGTACCTGCGAGATCATCAGCCGGAACTCAGAGCAGAGGTCGCGGCGATGCCACAAATATCGGGAATTTGGGGATAGCTACATATTTGGCACGGCAAAAACCCTGAGCACCGGAACCTTGTATTGCGGCATTGGTCGCAAGACCGGTTGATTCTCATGGGTTTCTTGGCAGGTGAAGCGTCTGCAGGAGGGTCCTCTGCAGGGCGTTTGTCCGCCGATGTTGCCGACATTCCTGATATCTCGGCTGCATCGACGTCAACGGGCGCGAAATGCTGCCCTGTAGTCGGTAGTGACATGACGGCCGGCGTATAAGTCGCGGTGGGAACTCGCTTCCACGCGCTGTCTGTGCCGACCGATGTTTGGGAGAAGCTCCACAAATTGGAGATATGCGGATTAGTAATCACAATGAAACTAGGGTTAGGGTTTGGCGCATCTCGCCCAAGCTTCGATGCACGAGACTGAAGGTGCCGGGCTCGCCCCGCACGACATCTGATATCCATGAGATTCCGTTGCTCAATGCTGAAATTCCATCACGACTTGGGGAGCTGGGATTGCCATCCCTCTCGCCCCTCGAAATTGCACCACAGTGACTTATAAAAGGCAGGAATGACTGAGGCCAGCAGGCCTAGGCGGCCCTCTCCGCCACTTGTGGCTGTCAGATAGTTGGGTACCACGTATACGTGGCGAGGAAGCTATTGGCGTTCTCGAACCCTTGCTGAGGTTCGGACCTACCTTCACTAGGATCATGTCTCTCATCAGAACCCCCCCCCCCCCCCCCCCCCCCCCCCCCCCCCCCCCCCCCCCACCCCCTCACCCCCCCCCCCCCCCCCCC
>Ga0247770_1000843_pt1 | contig 28005 bp, 25 predicted proteins | sample UWRJL136409B6_FD_179943 | JGI IMG/M metagenome (GOLD analysis project Ga0247770, IMG submission 179943) | Plant litter microbial communities from Arlington Agricultural Research Station in Wisconsin, United States - UWRJ-L136-409B-6 | ecosystem: Environmental > Terrestrial > Plant litter >... | reverse complement strand
AAAGCTCCCTGTGTGTGAGGAGAGCACATGACCAAAGGTTCCTGCGCTCCAGCCTAGCCTGGAGCGGTAAGGCGCCTGCGCGCCTGAGCGCCAAGAACTGCCGCTGCAGTTCGACAATCTGTATTAGAACACGACGCGAATCGAACATCTGTTTGCAAGGCCCAAAGAACCATTTAATTGTTTTCCCTGAAGAGAGCGGAGCTTAGTGGGGCGTGCGTCTACCCAATAATAATGCAGGGCCGAAGATTCCCGATCCTTGCCGCCTCGGCTTTAAAACAGCCCACATTCTTTTCACACACCGAGCACGTGACAATCATCGGCGAGCCGGTGAGCAGGGCTAGTACGGAAGATACAGGCGGCTCATCTCTGGTTCTCTGGTTCTCTGATTCTCCGGTCCTCCAATCCTCCTGTTCACCGGGCCCCCGAGTCATCGGGCGGCCATTCGTCAGCAACTGCACAACCTGCCCGGTCCAAACTTCATATCAGGACCCAACCGAGACGAAGATTTCAACGAGTATAAGTATCATGGCGACTACGCTGGGAGGCTTCTCTGCCATCTTTCCCCAATTTGCTCCCACGCGATCATCTCGTGAATTCTCGTTCAGTTACAGCAATCCATGCCGCTCCGAGCACCACCGAGCCTTTTCCTGCCTTCCAGAGAGAGACGAATGGCGAAACGCGCAGCTTCTTCGCTTTCCTTCGGCGCATCGACAATCACAAGCACCTCACACCTTGCCCACACCCCGGCCGAGCGCCTGCAACTCTTCGGATCATCTTCATCAGCGAGCAACATGGCACGAACAGCTGGCGGGCCACGTCAGACGACTGCTAGGGCAGTACGGAAAGATGACGCGGTCGTAACACAGCCTTACACTAGCTTATTGGATTTGCGTGATAGTAAGCAGGATTTACTTTGTTGAGACGAGTCGTCGGTCTGCGATTAACAATAAGACCAACAGACAACACCTGGTGGCAAGGAGCCAGGCCGACACCCTACTCGTCCTCCAGGGGCTCGATGTCAGTGGGTCTGCCGACAGATATCACCTCGGGCAGCAGTTGCCGTGAAAGTCCTCATCACCCTTTCGTGGACCGCAGGGTAGGAGCAGGGCCGTGTTCTCCTGGGCTGTGGCCCAGGAGTATGGAAACTGATCTGAGATGTGTTGGTGCTCTTTTCAACCGTGGCTGACTCTGTGTTTTCAATCTATCAATCTTGTGTTTTCAGGCTGGGGCTGTGTTGCTTTTGGTCACTTATTTCCTGCTCAAAATTGAGGGGAATTGAAGCGTCATTTTCCCATCAATCCAAAGAACATCTTAGAGGTTTGTTTGGCGCAGTGACTGTTGGCCTTGGCAAACTTCCGCCTCCATAAATAGCCGTGATGTAGATAGTTTTTGGCTGCTTCCTCCAAGCAACCACAACCAACAATATAGGCTATTTGCTTCCATTTCCTGACCATCAACAGTTTGTTTGCGGCCGTCATCCGCTGCTAATTCTCCCCTCCACCCTTTCTCTTCTTGATTAGATTGCTGTAAAAGTAACGTGACTCCAAACCTGCTTACCTACTAAACTTCTGGCAACTCCACGAGGAGATTGTAGGTATCTCCGAGACCTTTGTCGAGGGCGAGGGATAACAGGCTCGAGCCCTTTACAAACTCTCCGTCATTCACGGGGAGAGGGGTATGGCCGCATCCAGCGAGGCCAGCAAGAAGGAGGCACTCCCCTAGCGCTCGAAGCTGAAGGTTGAGCTCGAGGGCAATGCCTTTGAGGCGGCCGAGTTCGCTAAGCTGTGTCTCTGGATGTTGTGGTAGTAGGTTATGCCAGGAGAAAAGCGTCAAATAACGGCCACGATGGCCTGGGGTCGGCCTACATGGGGTTGACTAATGTAAAAGATAAATGCCACAACATGGTGTAGGGAGCATGGCCTTTGATGCTTGCAGGGGTGGTCGTAAGACGGCGTCCGCCTAACACTCAACCAGCACCTCCCTGTTTCACGAGCACCGTTCGTCGAGGAAAGAAAGTGTAAAACTGCAGCTACCCGTCAATCCAATCACTGATGGCCATAATATAGCCATGTTGCGTTTGTTTATTGGAGGCCTCACTGCAGCATCTGTGACTGCTGGCCGATCGTGGCTCACTCTGCTCCACAAAGCCGTCCAGCTGCCAAAAAGAAGATCACAATACATCTAATGGATTAGCTTCCACAACTCCTAGTACGGAGGAATGTCTTCATTTCGCAGGTTTCCATCAGAGCTCCCGGATTACCACAATGACCTCGGCATCCCCCCAAATGCCAGCCGGCGAGAGGTCAAGCAAGCCTTTGCCAGACTAGCGAAAACAGCCCATCCCGATAAAAGGGCGCCGGGTCAGAAAATCGATGCTTACGAGTTCCGTAGGGTAAGTTTCCTCTTCTTCGTCGGTCATCTGCATACATTTCTCACCGCGCTATTTAACCTAAAGCCTTGACTTAGATCCACGAAGTTACGAGAATCTCTTGACACTGCGAAGCGGAAAGAATACGACGAGTAGGTCGCCCTATGCAGGGCGTGGAAGCAGGCGCATTATGAAGAGGAGGAAGTAAAGCATGCCGAAGAGCGGGAACGGGCTGGTAGGGAACAAGCTAAGCGGGAGAGACAGGCAGCGGAAGCTGAGATGGTTAGGAAAAAGCAGGAATAAGAACAGGCCGCGAAAGAGGAGGAAAATCGAAGGCGACAACGGGAGAAGATACAAATGGCGGAGGAATGTTCTCGGGAAGCGGCACGAAGAGCTCGCGAGCAACAGGAGCAGGCGGCCGCAGAGCGGCTCCGCATGCAAAAGGAAGAAGAGGCCGAGAGAAGGACCAGAGAAGCAGCAAGGAGAGATTAGCTCGAGCGGTATAAGGTGGCCACGGCGCGTCTCAAGGCCATCCGCATCGAGGAGAAGCAGGATACTATCTGTCAGAGTTGGACTAAGATGCGTGAAGAGGCCGAGACGCGGGTTTTACAGGGTACACGATCTTACGATAATGTACCAAAAGTGTCCGTATGTGCCCACCCGCGATTCGGATGGCCGAGGAAGAGCGGTAGGAGGGGTTGCACGTTTTGCTGGACGTGCCGCACAAAGTGGTCATTTCGATGCCCGTCTTGCGATGTTGCAGATTGCCCTGGTTGTAAGGATAAATATTATCGATCTTGATAGGAACTCTGCCAATCCCGTGGCATTTTGTGCTTGAGGTTACCTCGGCTTGCGTGGTCCCCCTAATCAGGATGAGGACCATCTCCATAAAGTCTTGTAATCTGCTGATAACCCCGTAGTGCTGGATCATCAGAGCTTATACCAAGCGAGGCATAACTATATCGAGTCGCTCCCTAATCTTAGGGGTATGTTAATAGATTAACCGAAGTCTAACCTCCGTTATCATCGGAGGGAGCGCCAGCCCCCCTTGATCTTCTAAGCCCTTAGAAAACCGTGGCCTCGCTCTATAATCTCCCGATGACCTAATTTGACTTCTTTAACTACTTCCCATGTTTGGACTCACTGGATCCACACGGCAGACCCATCTTTGCTCTATCTCGGCCATGGGTGTTACAATAGGGAGGGATAGAAAATGGGCCTCTGGGGGCGGTGCAGCGGCCGCGTATCGGGTCACCTTAGCTTAGGGAAGAACCAGGGAAAGCTCAGTCCAAATTCGGGAACAATTCCGGTTCATGGTCCTTAAACCAAGTGTTACAACCTGCACCCGCCACCTTTTGTTCACCACTATCGACACCTCAGGTGTTCTGTCTTGCAGCCTAACCATATCCGAGTTCAGATTACGTCCTCGCAACATCTCAACCTCATAGTTGCTTGGACGGCGTCAGACGTTCGGTGTGCCAACGACCCTTCCCTCCGAAAAATTGGACTTCATCACCAGCCAAGTCAGCAGAGCCACAGACAAACCTACACCGCAAGGAAAAGCATAGATTCCATCACGGCCGCGCAAATACAGGCCAACAGGCCCCACCAGACGCCCGTTTTTGCAGCCTGCGCTCTTCCAGAATCTGCGGCTTTGGGTTTCGATGGATCCTTCCCGCCATCGTCTCCTCCGCCTGGGCCGCCAGTGTCGCCGCTAGCTAAGCCCGTATCCTCTGCGCGGTGGACAAGCAGAACCATTGGCATAAAGCTGACACCAACCATGCTTGTAGTCTGCGAGCCAGTGAGGCTGGTAGTGCCAGTCGTTGCAATGCCTCCCGAGCCGACGAATGTAAGCAGCTTGGCAGTAGTCCTGGTCCCAAAGATGGTAATCGGCGCCGTCACCGTCACGATGTCACCCCGCGAAATGAGACGATCGTAGGCCGTGCTCAGCTTGTAGTCGGGCAGCGTGGAGACACACCCCCCATCTATATTTGCCGTCATGGAGCTGCGTGTATATAGGTAAGCAATTTTGTCTCATGCCTAGTTGCGGCCGTCCTGCAAGAGGGGGACGCATCGCGCCCGGCAGACCGGCGAGGCGAGGAGGGCGTGGAATTACCTGGGACAGCAGAGGGCCGCGGTCTCGCCCGCCTCAATGCCGGCAGTGACGACGTTGACAAATGGATTGAAGAACGGCCCAACACCAAAGTTTTCTTTGAATGCAGGCGGTTCATATATGCCAGACGTACGAACAGACCCATCAGACACCAGAGCGGCGACGCCTACCGTCTTCCATCCTAAAGGGCATACCAAGCCGGGTGAGAAGTAGACGATGATTGATTGACCAGCTTCGTTGTACACCGATGAGACCCATGCGTCAAGTTTGGTCCCAGATGGAAAACAAGATCCCAAGGTTAATACAGCACACTCGGGATATAAGCCGAGAAGGAGGACGTCATCGGCACTCTTGGTAGCAATCGCGGTAATCCCCGATGTAGCACAAGCCGCATTGGCAGTGAAGGTTGTCGAAAGTGGTCCCCAGTTGGAGAGTGAAAACTCTGAGATCCTTGTTGCGGTAGGCATGCTGGTTTCAAGTATCACGGCAAGTCTTTGGAGGACTTTCTAGCCGTTTCGTTAACTGCTGTTTTTCTCAATCCAATCGGCTCGGCAAAGAAAAAAAGACTCGGTAAGGTCACCACACCAGCTGTGCTTTAAGAGAGGGGCTTAACATGGCTATATACCATGGGCTTGTTAACAAAGCAATAGCTCAACGTTGACCCCTGGACAATTCCATCAACTCTTTCAGTGGTTACCATAAACCTCCATCCTCCTGATGTGACCGCAAACTGCCCTGCACACCACGGCTAGACCAGCCATTTAACGGCCCCTTGAACGCGGTTGAACGCGGCAGTTCAGATAGCGTAGAGATCGGCAGCCAGGGGTCAAAGCACTTTCACCCCGCATGTGCACATGCATACTGTGGTAGTATGTCAAGGTTCCATTTTAATTCAACCCCAGTTATTCCCAAGTTTTCTTCAAGGTGACAGGCTACCGAGCTCTAAGCTATCAGCTGCGCCCTTGAAAACTCCGTGCGACTGTGATCAGGCAGCATATGTGGCAGTGGTCGTAGCAGACTAGATCTTTCGGGGTGTATTTGCTCCGAGCTCTTATCTAGGGCCTCAATCCACCCATCTTAGCTGATTATAAGCATGACAATTACATAATTAGATTTCCTCGGCAAAAATTGGGCCATACCGCTCGAACCCGCATAGTCTTGAGGTCGTGGGCTACCTCAAATAGCTTGGGTGGTGCGGGCGGTATGACTGTCTGTTGATATAGACACTTGGTGCCCGATTGAAAACCAGATGAAGCCAAACCGGCTAACATGCTAGCGAAGGCGGCAATCTTCAAGACTGTTGTAGGTAGACACCACAGCCCATGCCACCTATGTATTCGCTAGCTATTCCCGTCCACAGTGACTTGGCACCGAGGCCGGGTTTATTTCTATTACTTAAACGTTTTTATGGCCGAAGCGTCAAGCCGCACGGCATTTTGCCAAAATTCTAATTGAACTTACGAGTCGGACGTGGAACAGAAGGTCATGGGCTTGACGAAGACCACCTCCTCGACAACGACGTGACTGTGGTTAAAAGGCACGTATTGAGACTCTCGTAGCGTTCATGGGGAGTTGGTTAGTAACGGTATGATCGCAAAATGCGCCCACGCGCGTCGATCACCCATGGGCGACCCTGACTATTCCTGTAATTTTCGACAGACTATGATGCCCAAAGGTTGCCGATGACGACGGAACGCTCTACTACCTGTAGTATCATCCTAGGCTACATGACAGCATTGTGCTCTTGAACTTCATCCAGGATCTTGGCTACGAGTCAGACATCGAGGAAAACCAAGGGCCGCCACCGCAGATCCAATACAGTCAAAATTATACAGTGCCATGGGTACTATCAGTCTGTGGTGGCACATGCAAAACCGCCCAGAATCGCTGACGTTTACCATGTTCTATGTCATTGATTCCTACGACGCTATCGAAGGCACGGCCAACTTCCTGGTAGCGCTCGACCCGGCCCCCGATGAGATCAACTCCGAGGCCGACAGACCGCCTAGAAAGAGGTGCGCATGCACTGCTAGTGTATGCAAACACTTGGTGGCCGAGGCTAGGGTCGGTATGGAGATCGCACGGCGCCGGCAGGGAGAACTGGGGACGTTGCTGGATTTTTAACTGCGGGGATTGGAGTACGACGTCTGAGAGACGTTATTTGATCGCACCTGGGGGTTCAGAAATATCATCTGGAAAGAGAGGCACCTTTTATTGAGAACAGCTCTGGGAAGAACTCAATCGCGGTAGAGAGGGGAAACGCTGGTGGCCACCTTTTACGTCTGACCAAGGTAAACTAGCTGATGAATTACCTAAATCTTGATTGCTGTCACCACGGCAAAGAGTGGCTCAGCCAGATGCTCCTTCCAGAATGCCAAATCTTCCTTGACAACCTGAGCGTCCTCGGTAGGAATCATCTTGAAGTCTGCCATGCCCAACTCGGCTGGGATAGCATTGACCATGGCGTAGCTATCGTGCATCATGGTGCCTCCAAACGAAAACGGCGGGTCGGTGCGGAAGATGACTTTGCACCTCACGCCACCCGAGATCGGAGCGATATCCTCATACGCAGCGCCGTACTTTCCCGTCTCGACATGCGCGGCCCAGATCCCAGGAGCGATGACGCGAATGCCGACAAACCTGCCGCCCGGCTTGAGATGCGTGGCAATGTTCCTCCACATGCCCCTGAGATCGTGCTCGGTGTGGGCGTGATCAAACACCCAGTTAGCCATGACCAGATCGTACTGTGCAGGCGGCAGAAGATGGACGTCTTGGTCAACCAGTGGCCGAGAAGCGTCGGCAACGTGCCAGCGGATATGATTGGGTTCATCCGTCAGCGATGCAATGTCCTTGCCAATCTGCATCATGGCCTCAGAAATATCGGCGACGTCGACGAGGCGAGCACCGGCCTTGACTGCCTGCCGAGCGTGCGTGCCTGAGCCCCCGCCGAGATCCAGGACAGCGAGGCCGGTGCAATCGCCGAGGGCGGTTCGAATGAGCTCGGCCTCGAGACGGGCCATTGGGAGGTCGTCATAAGATTTGTATTCGGTAGCGACGTCGTCGTACTGCTTCTTTTCGCCGGTTGCAGCCATTATGGGACGCTATCTCTTTCTGCGCTCCGTGTGGTGATGAGGAAATGTTTGGGGCGCCGCCTCGATAGACCCCGCATAAAAACCCATTGCACCTGCCCCAATGCTAGATGGCAAATTTCACCCCTTCGTCGGCTAAGGTACTCTGGCCCGCCGGCTACCTAATTCGGTATCGTTGACAAACTTGAAAAGTACCGATCACAGGCACCAATTCCAATATTATTCCGCTACTTCGCTCCTTCTACAGGAAGGACTATGTTCATATGCGTATAGCATTTAGTCGTCCCATTAGCTGCATCTTTTACATGCTTGCAACATTAAGGGTGGCGTGGCCAGTCGAGAGTTGAAAGAATTATCTCATTGCCAAATAAATCCCACTCTAATCACTGTCGTCCACTCAAGCCCTAGTGAGTCTAGTCTGCCAGAGCATCATCAAACCAGCCCCTCGCGCTTGGCATGAAATTTTGCTCCAGTAACGTATACGGTCTCGACAACCTCCTTTTCATTTGAGGAGACACGATCGATTCTTTCTACAATAGGCTTGACATCCCCAAAGATGTCGTCGATCTGCTCTAATGATTTGCCTTTGCGGTTTGTTAGTTTCCTAAAGTTCTGTATTGCGGAAATCATGTGCCACAAACCTCTTGTCTCTGGATAAAAGACAGCGAAAATTACGGCGCAGAATGCGTTGGTAAGGATGAACAAGATCTGACTGTGTTAGCTAAGATGGGAGTAAGGGAACGACTAGGTCACGGACGTAGTATTTCCACCCGATGGCAGCGAGTGCAATCGGCGAGCATTGGGTGATGATCAAGCTGATGGAGTAGTGGATGACTTGGACTACAGCGTTTGCCTTGGCGCGGAGCTCAGTTGTGAAGACCTCGGGGCTAGAATCATCAATGTTAGTTGCAGCTTTGAGAAATAACAGGCTGGGTAGCTCACGGAATGATCCACGTCATCGGGCCGAGCAAGGCGGAGTAGTTGGCCGAGACAGCAAAGATGCAGGCGATGAGACCTCGCTGCGCAGCCTCATTTGTCGGCAGGCCAGGCCGGGCCGGAAACACGGCGGCAATGATGGTGATGATCATGTAGCAGATCGACAGCAAGGCCGAGCTGGTGACCAAGATGGTCTTCCGGTTGATGCGGTCGACAAAGAACAGCGAAAGTATGCATGCAACTGGCCCAACGGTGCCATAGAGACCACTGACGAGGATTTGGCGATCTTCGCTGAACTGAAGGGTCGCGTAGATGGCCGTCTGGTAGTACTGGACGAACGAGATACCCGAGAGCATGGCAGCTGCCCAGACAAATGAACCGACAAACATGCGCTTCCGGAAGGTCGGAGTCTTCAAGAGGTCGCCCCACGAGAGACGGCCCTGAGCTTGCTTCTCCTCTTCGATGCTCTGTTGGATGATGGCGAACTCGTTGTCGCACCACTCATCGTTCGTTCCATCGTGGTGGTAGTTTCGGAAAGCCACCTTTGCCTCTTCCTGTCGTCCCTTGAGACACAGCCATCGTGGAGATTCTCCAATGAAAAGCACCCCAACTCCCAGCACAAGAGCTGGAAACGCTTGGATGGCAAATCCTAGTCTCCATTGGTTGGGGTTCTTCCACCGGCTCTCGCCTACCCCGGCCCACAGTGCCACGAAGAAGCCCCAGGCGACCATCATCTGGTTTACTGCCGTCACCTTAGCCCGCTCGTTTGTCTGTGGTGACTATTAGCAAGCTAAAAAGCACCAAGGCGGCAGCAACGCACTCACCTTTGCGATTTCGGCTCCGAAAACGGGGGCAACTCCGGTAATAGTGCCAACGGCATATCCAACCAACAACCGCCCAACAATCACTACATCGAGTCAGCATTATCCCGAGTTTGTTAGTTAGCAGTTCGAGAAACATACACATAGCAACATGTACCGCACCAGCCATCAGAGTTCCACCAAGAACACCCCAGATGCACCCGAACGCAATGGCCTTTCGTCGGCCCAGTCGATCACTCGTGATACCAACTGAAGCACTTCCAAGCCATGCTCCGGCCTGGTACATCGAGACAATGGATCCGCGGAGGGCCGGATCGGGGCGTCCGAAATACGTCAGAAAAGAAGAGAGCGCCAAGCTGGGCGTGATGATTCCGGAGTCACTGCAAGTGATTGTTAGGGTGTGTGAGCGGCTGAGATGGGAATGGGAACGTACTAGCCGTATAGAAACCCACCTATTCCGAGAAAAATGGACGTCAGAAAGGGCTTGCTGACCCAGTCTCTGTATTTGAACCCCATTGTGTTCCGGGTCTGGCTCGTTTTGGTCACAGATTTGAGTCTTTACAGTTCAAAATGACCCGTTTGTCAAACAAGTCCCACCAAATGCAAATGCGCCGATCACCATGTTAAATACAGTCGCATGGATGGGTATCGTTGTCCGCCACATCCAGACCGCCGGGCTCAGGGTCGTATTTTGGGCAGCCCTTGTGAACTGCCGGAGCAACGGGGGTCATTCCTAGCCCCGCTTCGGGTTTAAGTCCGTCGGGCGGGGCGCGGGGATCGGGCGGCATTTTCCTGGAGAGGATGGGGAAGTGGGTCCGAACCCGACTAGGACGGTGAAGCGCGCATTGGCAGCCATGGCGTCGTACGTTTTTGGGTTGCTGGGCCAGCATCTTGTCTTCTTTTTTTCTTCGGCTTTTTTGGAGACGTGAATTGAAAAGACTCGACCTGACAGACTTTGCATAGTCATCCGATCGCAGAGGAAAAAGTTTCGCGCCTATGACCCTGAGCTGGTGTGGCCCTGACTCCCCAGAGAGAAACATCGGCGCTGGCGGGATGTCACGTGCAGCACCGTGCCTCGGAAGCTCCGGAAGACTCTCGGCCCGGGAGTCTCGGGACTTCTGTCTCCACCTTGGTTTCCGGATGGAAGCGAGAGCGGGGCGTGGAACTCGGGCCCGCCGGCGTAGTGATGGAAGGTCACTCCATGTCAGATTTCCCGACACTCATCGAGCTCCTAATCGCTCGATTGCACAACAGTGCCGACGGGACGGCCTGGTCTTAGAACAGTGTGCCACGCTTCCACTCGTCGCGCGTGGATCGCCGGAAGAGAGACTGGGTCTTACTCGCCCGTCAATACAAGTATAAATGCAAAGCCAAATACGGATTTCCGGGTAGCAGGAATCCCTGAAAGCACCGAAATATTGGTACGCAGGATGCAGGGGCAGGCTACACAGAGAGACTGTGCAGGCGCGGCACAATGGCTGAACCTGGATCTCGGAGATTAGGGGAGTACGAATGCATGCTGTTGCGGACTCGATGCGGCGCTAGTGTGTAGCATTGCAGGTCAGCAATGTCGCTTTTGGCTTGCATGTCACCATTTTTGCGCCGATTGTTCATCTTGTACGAAGGAAGCACTGAGGATGATGCCATAGGTAGGCATCCAACTCTTCATGCTTCCCGAAGGGCCTGTCACTTTCAGGGGCGGAGTGATATCTCCAATCTACATACCCATACAAAGGGACATTCACCTTTTGTTAAAGCCGCACTCAGGTCCAAAACTCGTTCGATCTTCAACCCTCACTTACTGAGCAAATCACGTTCGTCAAGCAATTATGTTGTCTAGCGTTGCGTACTGCGCAGCACTGCTGTCATTTGTTTTTAGTGTCAATGCCGTAGTCATCGACCAAAGCTCATACTCATCCAGTACCATTATCTCACGCGATATCGTTGTTATCGGTGGCGGATCCAGCGGAACCTACGCGGCCGTCCATCTCAAACGGGCCGGGTACTCAGTCGCCGTAGTTGAGAAGGAGTCCAGACTCGGCGGCCATGTCGACACGTTCCACGATCCTGCAACGGGCGGGACCTTCGACTACGGAGTGGTTGCCTTTCTCAACACCAGTATCGTGAGACTACTTTGGTTCCTTTGGCGAGGCCCTCACTGTATTTGCCGGTGCTGACGCCACGGTTTCGAACGTCTACGCCAATTTCAAGACGGACGGCAAGATTGTCACCCCGCCAGCAACACTCCCCTGGACGGATCCTGCCGCCGTCTTTGCCGCACTTCTGGGCTACGGCGCCCAAGTCGCCAACTACCCCTCCCTCCCCGACGGCTACAACCTCCCGAGCCCGTCCCCGCAGACCTGCTCATCCCGTTCGGTGACTTTCTCGTAAAAACCACCATTGACGCCTTGTCGGCCTTGCTCCTCCCCCGGTGACCAGCGCAAACTCCAACATTCAGGCTCTCTACGATAAGGCCCTCGCCTACCTCGGCAGCGGCAGCAACGTATTTCTCAACTCGCGAGTCCTCATCATCGACCGCAGCGGGCCTCGCGTCCTTGTCGCGATTCTCACTCCCTCCGGCCCAAAACTCATTTCGGCGAAGAAACTCCTCGTGGCAATCCAGCCCAAGGCATCAACCCTCCAAGGCATCGGACTCGACCTGACACTCGCGGAGACTAACATCTTCCAGCAGTTCAACAACAGCTACTATTACGACATCATCATCAAGAACTCGGGCATTCCATCCAACCTATCTATTACAAATATCGACATCAACGCGCCTCTGGGCATTCCAGCGCTGCCCGGTCTGTACAGTTTCTTCCCCGCACCGATTGTAGGCTACACCAAAGCATACTACAGCAGCCCGAGCATCCAGACTGATGCCCAGGTCAAGGCTGAAACGCTGGCTGCATTGGCCAAGATCCGACTGGCGAATGGATTGCCTAGCACTGGCACGCCGGAGATTGTGGGGTTCAATAATCATCAGCCGTTTTGGCTGACGGTTCCGCTTTCGAAGATTGGGAGTGGGTTTTATGCGCAGTTGAATGGACTACAGGGGAGGAAGAATACGTGGTGGACGGGGGCGACGTTTGTAGCACATGATAGTACGGCGATTTGGACGTGGTCGGACAATACTTTGTTGCCGGGACTGAAGGGCAGTTTGTGATCTGAGAGTTCAAAAGGAGTTGTAGGCAACGAATAGAATTCAATTGGGTAATGTGCAGCTGTTCTCAATCTGTCAGGGTTGTTTCGACATTCCCTCCAAGCAAGACTTTTCAAGTCTCACGTACCAGCTAGGTATCTAGGTACATTAGGTAGTGTTTCCATCCGCTTATGCCTTCATGATCGTCAACGTGTGGACATATCGGATCGTCCCGCCCTCCAGACGGAAAGAATGGCTGTCGGGAATATTTCCACCAAAGCCCAAGAAAATATCCACGGCATTGACTACCTCATCAATGACATAACGCCTGTTGGTCATCTTCAGACCGCTCGGCACGCCGACGTTGCAGTCGGGCTGCATGTACGTGCCACCCTCGAGACGGGCGCAGGGTTTGCCCCATGGGACCTTGACGCTCTTGTCGTTGAAGAGATCCATGTATGCGTCGCCAGCGGCTTGGATTGCGGCACGAGTGCTCTGCTTGTCGGCGGGAAATTCGGACCTTTTGCTCATGTCAGTCCACTTCAATGCCTGGACCCAGTTCGGGAGAAGAACGCACCATTCCTCCGCTTTGGAGTACTTCAGCGTATTCGCCGCGTTGAAAAACCAGTCACCCGTGGTCGTCGCAAGCGTCTCAACCTTGTTGAGCACTCCATCGGCGCTGTACCGCAGCTGCGTGCCAATGACGTACGGGGGCGTGTTGCTCGCGGCGACAATCTCAGTGAAGATGGCGCATTGCGTGGTGTCGTAGAGACTGCGGGTGAAGTCGACCTTGAGCGCCTTGGACAGGATTCCTGCTCCGAGCTCGACTACCTTAAAGTCCTGCGTATAGGCGATGGTGCCGGTGACATTCGCTGTCAGGGTGCTGGGCTTTCCCGCTGTCTGCGCCGCGACGTACTTCACGGCTTCGGCCTTGAGGAAATCCCGCGTGCAGGCTGCCGAGCAGAGTGACAGCGATGCCGCGAGGGCAGTGAGTTGTACGAGCATGGTTGGTGTATTACTTTTTCGTCGATGTAATGAGCGCGAGGTGTGTATGAGTCTGTTCGAGAAATGCCATCTTCACCCTAGATTCTATATATGTTGACCTAACTTCGCCGGTACCTTGATGTTCTAGTTCTACCCAGGGGTAAATGTGCGGATATTAGTCTACTAAATGGGTCAACTTTGCCGCTCCAATCCACGTGTTAGTGACATCGGACAATATCCGAGTCTCGCCTGAACGACCCTGCCGCTTGCCGCATTCCGTTGCCGAGTTTGAGCCCGATGCTACCCCCGGAACCAACCTAGATTGAACTTAAACGCGAACTCTCCGCAAAATCCCCCCCTTGCGCCGGTACTCACCCCGGTATTACCCAGGAAATAGAGACCAGTGCGGTAGTTTCAAAGAGATGTTTGCCTTGAAATGGCTGAGGGAAGGGGAGCCGAGCGGGTATTTTCTGGGCCCCGTTTGAACCGCATCAGCCCGATGTCGAAGCAGTGTTGGGAATGGTCCTCGCAACTCATGCTGGCCCCTTTGAACTGCGAGAAGGCAGGGAGCACCTCGCGGTCAAAACTTATTTACGTTTCACCCCAATCCGAAATATTCCTTTCGATTCCTTCTGCACTCATTCTTGCTACGGGAACGAACTCATCAAGGTTGTAAGAATATGACAGGTTTTGACTCGTGTTGCGAGTTGCAAGCTACCTGCGAGTAGCCCACGGAAATGTGGAAATATCACTGCCACATGGTGGTTTTCCCAACTCACATCTTCGAGGTGTTCGCGTTGTTTTTATTTGGACACCCGAGGTGAAGGCTAGGTGTGTGCACGACGAAGTGTGATCCTTCCCGGCGCTAAGAATCACTTGACCGTCGTCGCGTTCTTGACCAATTGGCAATCTGCCCCCCCACAGAGGCCCATGCGGGGGTACGGACGGCCAACACCGGGCCTAGACCATACACTGGAAGGGTGGAGTTGAGAGACGATTGTCCAGGCGCTTGTTTTCTACATCGTGATTCGCGAGCAGTCGAAGCCAAGGGCTTGGCTGAGCCTGCTGAAGAACGCCGTCCGATGACATGATTTCTCACGCCATGCCCTCACGCTTGGCTGATATGGCGAATTCTCGATATTCTCGACATTTGGAATAAGAAGCCACCCTAAGATAGCATGGAACCTCGGTGTTAGGGGATATCAGCTCTTGGCTGCAACCTGCCCATCCGCTCGGAACCGCATCTGGGGAGGCAATGGCCAGTTACCAAGGCCTCGGCGTGTGGGGATCCCAGATGATGCACCTCGACCTGGTACCGTGAACGGAGACAGCAAGATGCCTGTGGTCTATCGGCTACCACTCCTGTTTCAACTCACTACCATGCATGGGACCACTTCGATGAAAATCGCGGCGCAATGCTGATGGTTGCATGATGATAGTTTAGGTCCGCCGAACTTTGGTCTATCTCATTTAAGCGCCTCTAACTTTAGATCTGGTTAGCTGGGTAGGCATATCCCAGGTCGTTTGGGTTCACTGTTAAGTTGCCATGATAGTTTCCCAGCACTCCTTTCAGTCAATGAATGCAGCGCCTCTGGTTCCCCGACTGATTCAGCGGCACCTAGACCCGGTCCGAAGCATTTCCATGCCTTTCCTCTTCTTTCCTAGGGCACCAGTACTCTCCGCACCGGCACCGTTCAGTATTTAGCTTGCCCCCACGGCCTCAATGCCACACGAAAGCTGGGTTGGGTGTGGAGATGTTGGGTTGCATGCAGGACATTGACGGTGGCGAGCAGGGTGCTTCCCGCAGGCCAAATGCCACCAAAGTGGAATCCCGCCATTGCGCCAAGCCTCACGCAAGCCGACGAGCCGCATGTCATAGGCCAACGACCACGCATTTCAATATGAATCACGGTGTCTTGTCTCATTTTACCAGCGTATTCGTCATCTGGATATCTCAACTCCAGCGCCTTGGCCCTGCAGAGGTGTGCTACCACGCCTACTGCAGTCATCCGATAGCCGTGTCCGGTGGCCGTCGGCGAAGGCAGTGGTTGAGAGAGAGTCACCTTTTTGCCGAGTACTAATGTTGCCACTATTCTCGTCCCCTTTTCCGTTTCACTCACAGGACAACAAGTCTCACTGGCCGCAGAAACGGGGCCGTGAAGTCTATTCCAGTGGTATTTCAGTATCACGACTACATAGTCACTATGGCCGATCCCGAGAAAGCACCTCCGCAGGTGCCACAACCGCCAACCGTGGATGTTACAACCAAACAGTCTACCGGGCTACCTCTTGTCTCTGAAGCAACCATCGGCTCGTCGACCTCCGACGAGGAAGACATCCAGGCCGTGAGACAACGCATTCTCGAGCAGCAGGAACTCCAGAAGACAGAGCCCCCAGTTCTCCCCATCACGACCCTCTTCCGCCGTAAGGGTCCCAGACCCGATCTAGACGCCATTGCCACGCAGCCGTCGGTGTATGACGACCCTGAGACAGCAAAGTACTTCCAGCCCATGCCAAAGTACGAGAATCTGCACCGATTTGACCCCGCTGCGCGCTGGACATGGGGAGAGGAACTAGTAAGCTTTTCCATTCTACAAACTCCAGAATTTAATACTTGACTGACAGACCGTAGCCTCTCATCAACAAGCTAGACTGGAAAGTCACACTGTGGGCCTTCATCGCTTTCTTTGCCCTCGACCTCGACAGAGGCAACATCAGCCAGGCCAACACCGACAACTTTCTCGAGGATCTGAGCCTCGACACGAATGATTTCAATTTGGGGAATACTGTGTTTAGACTCTCGTTTCTTTGCGCTGAGCTCCCTTCGCAGCTTATTAGCAAGAAAGTTGGTGAGTCGCAGCCCGAGCCTCCTCAGTTCTCACTTTCTCCCTTGCCATCAATGGATGTCTAACAAGGGAACAACGCAGGCCCCGATCGATGGATTCCTACCATCATGGTACTCTGGAGCATTGTGTCAGCAGCTCAGTTCTTCTTGTCGGGCAGAGCGAGCTTCCTGGCAACACGAGCTCTTCTGGGTATGCTCCAGGGCGGGTTCATCCCCGACGTCATTCTTTATCTGGTATGTCTTCAGCTCATTTGAGTCTTGTGAGAGTAAAATTCTGACTTGGATTCGACTTCTAGTCCTACTTCTTCAAGGGAACGGAGCTCCCCTTCCGCCTGGCGCTTTTCTGGTGCAGCCTTCGGTTAACTGATACACTTGCACCAATCCTTGCATTTGGCCTCCTCCGACTCCGCGGCGTTGGCGGCTACGAAGGCTGGAGGTGGTTGTTTCTTCTCGAAGGGATTTTCACCCTAATCGTTGGTGTCTGGTCGTGGTTTACCATGGTGGCTTCACCAACACAGACAAAGTCATGGTGGAATAAGAAGGGTTGGTTCACCGAACGAGAGGAGGTCATTATGGTGAACCGGATTCTTCGCGATGATCCATCGAAGGGCGACATGCATAATCGGCAGGCCGTTGACTTCAAACTCCTTTGGGCATCGCTGAAGGATTACGACCTTTGGCCGCTCTACTTGATCGGCATGACATTCCTGATCCCAGCTGGCCCCCCAGACGCATACCTGACACTAACACTCCGAAACATCGGCTTCAACACCTTCGACGCGAACTTGCTCAGCATCCCTACTAACGTTATCGGCGCTTTCACCATGCTGACCCTCACGTACTTCTCCGAGATCTGGAACGAACGCACCTTTCTCGCCATCTTCGGACAGCTCTGGCTGCTTCCCACTGTTATAGCATTACTTGCACTACCAGACAACGTGGGAGCATGGGCCAAGTTTTCTGTGTTGACTGTACTCTTGTCATACCCGTCTGGTAAGCACCCTGGGGTATCCGGGTAAAGTCCGAGATACTGACCGCACAAAACAGCCCATGCTATGCAGGTCGGCTGGTGTAGCCGCAACTCCAACACTGTTCGAACTCGAACAGTCTCCGCCGCCATGTATAACATGTTTGTCCAACTAGGTGGAATCATCCACGCCAACATCTACCGCGCCGATGACCGACCACATTGTATGTTCCCAACCTCCCCCCTCCCATACAATCCCCATCAACCCACATCTTCGATACTTTTGAGACAGCCTAACACCCCCAACAGACCGCCGCGGCAACCGCGTATTGCTAGGAATCAACGTCATGAACATCGTCATCTACCTATTCGTAAAGTCGTATTACGTCTGGAGGAACAAGACGCGTGAGAAGAAGTGGACTGCTCTTTCGAAGGATGTGAGTATTTTTCAGGTTCGCGTCTGAGAGAGAGAAAAGGGACGCTAACCCGAAGTTCAAAGGAACAACTGCACTATCTTGAAACGACGAAGGATGAGGGAAGTAAGAGGTTGGACTTTAGGTTCGCGCATTGATGACTGGGTGAGCGGGTACAGGATGCTGTGGGAGGCTAGTGTGTCCTAGAGACTATAAGAGGGTTAAGGGTTAATCGGCTGGGGAATGAAGATGGGAAGGCTTCGTGGTCTTTCCGATAGTTAGTGGGGAGGATACTGTGAGAGATGTTGATGGACTGTGGAGTTCGGCTGCATCCGGCATCAACTTCCTATCCCCTCGTTAGAGGGCTGCATCACATATCAAGTATGGGTGAAACAGAATATTTTAAAATAAGCCCTTACACTCTACTCTTATAGCTGGAGCACTAAAATATAGTTAAATATTAAGGCATGACATATTTAATACAGCAATACCACCCTAGAGAAAAGAAAAACAAAATGAGTAAAGATATAAACGCCGTCGAGCTTTAATAGATGGAGCACCTCCCTCTATAAAGGTCAAACTTACAGCCTCCAGATTACACCGTGCCTCATGAGAGTGGTTGGAGATGCAAAAAGAGTAACACCTTCAGTCAGAGCTGAACGTTGATGGTTACTGGCAAAAAGATTAACTCCCTCGGTAAGGGTCGAACTTACAGCCTCCAGATTGCAACTCAAGTAACAGTCTGACGCGCTAGCGAATTGCGCCACGAGGGAATGGAGACGAAGCATCACACAGGGGAGATGCTCGTCGTTGGGGAGCAAGGGGGGGTATAGCGCCTATATACTAATAGTTTGACGCGCTAGCCAATTACGCCACGAGGAAATGAAGCCAGCGGAGCTTCTGGGATTGTTGAGTGGAGAGCCCGAGGTTGACACATATCAACCTTCGCGTGTGGAGCATATGGGGCTCTGATGGGGCGGGCTTGTCTGTCGTTTGTTGCGCATGCAGAGAGTGGGTGCAGGTCATTGATAATTGATTCTCGGTTGGCACCTTAGTAATGGCTCGATGTGGAGGGGAAGAAGCTAGCATCCACGGGCATGCAACCAGCGAAGAGCCTCGACGTCATTTTAATGTTACCTAGGTACGACTTCGAAACACTTTCCGATGTGGGGAACTCGCTCGGAACTCGGCTCGGTAGACGATATTGCTCGCCTGGTTGGGAGATCCCAGCCATTTGCATTTATAGCAAGAGGGCAGGGTCCCGGGGAAGCGGAAGCTGCGGAGCTGATGGACAGATCCTGGATCCGACGCAATTAATAACCAGCTGAATCGTGGTTCAATCAGGTGCAAAGCAGCGAGGGGTTTAATAGACCCAGGATATTGCAAAGCCAGTCTGGCCTAGTATTCTCGCATCTAGTGGTAGGAATTCTGTTAGTCTCGGGGCTCTCGAGCTGTCCGGTCGCCCGGATGATGTTGCTTTCGCCCGCAAAATGGACCCTGATCCGTTTCCATCCGTCGATTTGGTGTACGTTCAGGATGGGTTGGGTCAAGTGAGGAAAGTTTATGCTGTCGGCAACTGATGGATATTGTGGGAACTTGGACACCATGAAGACGTCGATTTCGAAGCAACGCATCCCATAGTTTCTATTTCGCTGGGCAGCCATGCCCGTGAGCCCGATCTATGCTTTTCTGGCAAGACTCATGCGCGCCTACCTACCTTACCTGCAATCTACCCATATCGAATGTCCGGTGGGGTCAAACACATTAACCGGGTCACTGCAACACTAAGCGGCGGGTGGCTTCCCAGACGTTTTTACACTTGTTTATTCACCCGCTGGGGGCGGCTTGGTACCACTCGGCTAAGACGGCTGATCTCAAGAACGTACGTATTGTCCGCATTGTCGACAATTAGACTCGGACAGTTTCCGAATTTGGCAGCGGGGAGGAGACGCATCCATATCGACCGACACACTTAAATGCGAGGCTCTTGCCACGAGCTGTCATGGAATTAGTTGCACTTCAGCTCTCTTTGATTCTCGGTCTGCAGATCCCCCACCGCCAAAATGGTTGCCATCAGTCTCTTTCTCAGCGTTCTCGTAGCCGGGAGCGCGGTTGCGCAGGACGTGAAACTCCGATACATGCCGTTCGGCGACTCCATCACGGAGATTGTCTGCTGGCGGTCAAAGCTGTGGAACAAGCTCCAGACAACCGAGTGGTCGTCGGTAGACTTTGTCGGCTCCGGGAAGACAGAGAACAACTGCCGCGACACCAAGTACGACCGCGACAACGAAGGACATTCCGGCTTCCTTGCCATCAACATCGCAAACCAGAAGCAGTTGGTCGGATGGCTGCAGAAGAACCCGGCCGATGTCATCAGCATGCATCTTGGTACGAACGACATCGTCCAGCAGAGCAAGGCTGTCACCGATATCATTGCCTCGTTCACGACTCTGGTGAAGCAAATGCGGGAGCACAACCCAAAGATCAAGATTGTGGTATGTTTCTTCTCAGTTGATATGCAAATGCTCCGATTCTCTGACATGGCAAACGTCTAGGTGGCCCAAATCATCCCCCTGGGCATGGGCAACTTCAACACGAAGGTGCAGCAGCTGAATGCCGCGATCCCCACCTGGGCAACTCAACAGAACACGACCGAGTCTCCAATCTGGGTGGTGGACCAGTACACCGGCTTCAGCGGCTCGAGCGACAACCGTGATGGCGTGCACCCCAATGACGCTGGCGACACCAAGATGATGAACGTTTGGTACCCTGCTCTCGTCAAGGCTTTCCAGGCCGCGAAGGCTGAGAAGACGAAGACTGCTCGCCTTTTGAGAGCGTAGGTTCTGACAAGCAATTGGAGAGTCATCGCCGAGAACTGCAGGACGGTGGAAAAGGGAGAGCATGGATTCTATGTAAATATGACCACGACTTGAAGGTCAAATCATCACTCGATGAGAATCAATCCTGCACTAGCATATTACTTGAACCAGTGCCAAATGAGGGTATCCAGTCAAATACATAGCCTCATTACCCCTAGAAAGGATCCTGGCAGACATAATCTCGTCGTCTTGGTGTCGATGGTCTCTAATCCGACAACCTCGCGGCGCTAGAGTTGTCCCACATAACTAGCAGGTCGGGTAAAATAACCGGCGGAGGCAACATGCAGCAATGCGGCCCAGCAAGTCAATGGAGGGAGCCAGCCAACGCGCCAACTGACTCGCCAAGCCGCGTCTGCCTCGCGCAAATCCCTAAAATGAACTTCTCTTCAGTCACAATCATCTCACTTTGCGCTTCAAGTTCCTTCAAGCCACGCTTGAAATGCGCCCATCCCACCACACCACCTTCGCCCTCGCGCTTGCGGCAGGAATTCCAACCACAGCAGCGCAGCAGCAGTCCTTTTCTCCCTTGGCACAATCGCCACTCCCTTTCGCACGAGTGACCTCAATCTTCTGTCCGATCTTCATCTTTACCAAAGGTACCCAGTCAACTCGCAGCCCGGAAGTATTTCATTACCCTGAAATCGCGTTGATGTCTCCCGCACCCATCAGCGCAACCCCAACAGACACATGGACTTTCCCCGGTCGATACGTCCAAGAGGACGGCCGAGATGGCAACTTGCAGTGTCACACTGGATAGCGAAGCCGGTTTCTCGAGTATTTCGACTGAGATCAAGTTCATGACGAGGTCTGTGACGTCCCTGGACGTAACTGTCACTGAGAGGGCTGTGTGTTTAGCCACTGGGAAGGCGTGTGCTAGTTCTGGGAGCACTAGTAGCTCATCCAATGTCATTGGCGAATTGAGCTTTCATTCAATCAATCACGAGGCACGACTTGATGTCGGTGACCTGGCCGTTCCACACGATCGGGACCAACTGTGATTCGTGCGGGGTCACGGTATCGGCGGGCTATTTCCTCCTATTTGAGAAGGTTGTCTGGACAACGCACTTTCTAGTTGCACACAGCCATGGGCGCGGCGTCAGGGTAGAGGTCCCATGCCGTCGCGTCGCTGCCGGCCTCGCTGCCAGACCCCGGGCACAGATGCAGTGCCCTGTCCCTCAAAAAGAGTTTGGGGATGTCCTGTGGCAAAAAAGGAGTGTGAGAAGTACCTGCGAATCATTGTGGCCTGGTAGACATCATCTCTTCCCCTTTCTCCCTTCCCCCCTTTCCCCACTTCACACAATATCACCACAAAAGACCATACCCTCCTACGATACATAAGTAATTCAAGGCTGTTTTAATCTACCTGCCTGAATACGTACGAACTCCGTCCTCAAATCCCACCTACCCAACTCAACCCAGCTCAACCCGACTTAACCCACAAGAAACGACAGTGCCGCAAGCGCCATGGCATCCGCTCCTGTTTTTAGGGTGAGATTGACATCGGGGCCAAAGAACGGTGAATGGTTCGAGGGCAATGATTCCGAGTCATCGACATCCCCTGGTGTACCCCCAAAGTTCCAGTACGCGTAAGGCACATCCTAAGCGGCGCCAAGGATTGAAAAGTCCTCACAGGCGCGGGTGAAAACCATATCGACGGCATTTGCAGCAAAGTAGTTGTGGAAGACCTGGCTCACGGCCCCGGCAATAGAGTGATTGTTGCTGGTCAGCGGTACGCGGGCCGTGTGGTTGAAATCCGGGTCACGCGGGACCCCGGCGGTGCGGCATTCATCAAGAAACTTAGCTTTGACGATATCAAGCACGCGGAGGCGAATATCCGGTTTGACGGTCTTGATGTCAAGCAGAATGTCGGCGTAGGCGACGTAGTCATTGCCCGGCTCACCGGCGTGGAAGGCCCAACAGGCGACAGTGGCGTCCTCGTGGGGCCCAATATCGTTGGTCACAGCCTCCTGATGGCCGGAAACGATGCGCATAGACAGCGGAATCGGGTCCACACAGACTTGGGGGTTCACGCTGCCCGTGCAAGGCCCACCAGTGAATCGGATGCGAAGTGAATCGGCGGCTACCAAGACAGGGCCAGATCGTATTGCCACGGTACCAGTGCGTGAGTGCACGACGTGTTGAGCGAGCATCAGGTCTAGTATGGGAACTCGGTCGTAGAGGCCATCGTCAACCATCGCTTGCGCGCCGCCCGTTTCCTCCTCGTCGGGTTGGAAGACGACAAGTACTGTCCCTTTTCACTCGTCTGCGGCGGCCTTCAGGAGGTCGGCAGCAGTGAGAAGAGCCGCCATATTCATGTCGTGGCCGCAGGCGTGCATTACGGGCCGCGTGTTGCCGTAACGGTTGAGCATGCGGCGCTCGCTACGGTATGGCAAGGTTGTCTCCTCCAGGATGGGCAGTGCATCGAGCTTGGCGCGCATGAGAACGGTTTTGCCGGCGCCGTTGCTAAAAACCCCAACAACGCCGTGGCCATCAATACTGGAGTGCACTGTGTAACCCAAGCCCTCGAGGCGCGATGTTACCTTGTCGAACTGCAGCGGCAGTTCTTGGCGCTCAGGCGCGCAGGCGCCTTACCGCTCCAGGCTAGGCTGGAGCGCAGGAGCCTTTGGTCATGTGCTCTCCTCACACACAGGGAGCCCCCCTTTCTACCTAGTCAAGTCACTTTGCAACTGCACTTCCGCTGCTCCCATGAGCTCCGTCCTCTCAGTGAAACGTTTCACATACCTTCTTTGCTGTGTTTGCCTCCATGGCTGATATGTCGGGATTTTGATGCACGTCGCGATAGAAATCGGCGTACTGGTCAAGTTTCGGCCGGTGACTCTCCACAATTTCACGCAGTCGCTGTGGCTTGGGGACGACCTCATGTTGAACGGTCATGTTGTCGGAAATATCATTCAACGGGGAACCTGATTGGTGGGAAATACTGAGGTTGGGGTCAGCCAAAAAGCACCCATCACAAACTCGGAATGCTGGGCGCTAGGGGCACACTCACAGTGATGGGCGAAGACGCAGGCTAAGACCACGAACACCGCCAAGGTTTTCCCCATTGTGGAGTGCGTTCGGCATTCAAATTGCCGCTTCTGGGCCTAAACTAGCGTGTGGTCACATTTGAGCCCGCGGGGAACCGTTTGAGGTTGGGATGAGGGGAGGCCGCCAGATTTCCTTCCGTCGCTTCAGTTTTGACAACCAATTGATGCCTGAGGTTGCACCTGGCACAGGGAAGGCGCAGGCGGCATAGAAAAGCACTTGATGCCAAGGCCAGTCAGCGTTCATAAAATACGTGGAAGCAGTGCGATTTTTTTGGGAGAAGTGTGCGGACGCGAATCAGCAATTGCCAACCGGAGAATCACCAAATTCATTGCCCACATTTATCATCACACCACCGCAGCCATGCATGTATGCCTGGTACGTTGCTGTGCTTGTACTGTACTTCGCAGCGCATCTTGGTGTCTCGGGGGTGCTCACCATCCATACCCGGGACCTCACAGTGAGCAACTGTGTGGCGCGATGTCAGACACTGTGGACCAGTTTCACTCAAACGCAAGGGTCTCGCGGGCAACTTACAATCAGGTGAGTGTTGAGGGAATCATGAAGCAAGGTGCTTTAAATTATTTCAAAATGGCTCCTACAGGCCAGCAACTTACTCAGCGGTTCCAGGTCCCCTCAACTTCCGCCTTCCCATCCTGATCCCTCTTTCACTTGGGTCTCATAAACCAACTTGAACATCACATCGACAAAGTCATTTTCAGATTCCCTTTCAGCACAGTCTAGTATTACGAAGCCTCATGATGACCGACAACCAGACAAACCCGTCCCCGGGCTAATTTCTGAGCCCGTCGCAAACAACTAGACGGCCGGGGAGCAGACTATCGGGACTACCCCCATTGCCAAGAAGCAGCCCTGGCGGGATCAGATCCAGCAGTAACAGTTCATCCAGCCTGACTTCCTCAAGCCAACGCCGTCTGGTCGCGGAGTTAGACAATAAGAGTCGCTAGTCGACTCCCGCGGGAACACACATTTAGGACAATAACTTTAGTGGATGGAGGTTAACTTAGGGACTGTCTTTTCCCACCGAATCTATCCGATTAGGGTCTTAAGTGCATATTTCAAATCCAAGACCGACTAACATGTAGAGGTCATAGCGTCAAGACATATCTTCTTATGTCTTTTTATATTCGTCTTGAAGTTCTGGGATAGGGAATTCGTTATTTCAAAAACAGCATATTACTTACTCAGAATCATAAGTTTAGGAGCCTACCTAAGTAATATTATCAAGTATCACAACTTAATATTCAGTGCGACGGATATTATTATATTTGCGAGAGCCCTTAGAGATATGTAATTATGCCATCTGGTGAACAGACATCACAACTCATTCAACTAGCATTAGTCTCTTAGGAAGACGTGGTCTAACTGAGTAGTCTCCTCTAGTTCTACTTATTAACCTTGTCAAAAATTAGATTCTATAACGTACGTGATAAGCGAGTCAGCTAGACAAGCGAGTTAGCCACTTTCCACTACCAATTCTAAACTATTGTCAATTGCATAACTATAACATTAGGAAATAACAACAACTGAATTAGAAACAGATGAATCAGACGATTCTGCAGCCTCCTTACACGTGCGTATATTATAGCTAGGCTAGCCACACACGCTACAATACTAAACCTTTAAACGAGACCCTCTTACACTACTACTATTTTGTTATGTTTCTTAAGCTAACTGCTCACCCACAGCTTTCTAATCCAGTAATTCCTGTACCTCTTATACAATAAGTGACCCTCTAAGCCGTACATGTATTTTTTTAACTTTCCGTCGCTTACTAAGCCCCTTATTAGCCTTTTGTAATATAGAGACCTTTATATGGAGAAGAGCTACTTTATACATTACAGCCATTATACCTTTAGCTAATCGATTTACAGCGGTTAGTATTAAGGTTAAAGGGTTATCCTAATAGTTAGAAATTCAAGTTTTAATAAATGCTAACTGTAAAGTAGCCTCTTAAGGGTTATGTAGCGTTTAGGAGACCTAAGGTAATACTGTGGTTAAGCTTAAGGTTAAGGGTGTGAGGGTCTAAATATGTATATCTGGCTTTAATATTACCCTCTTTAAGTCGTACAGTATACGGTTAGCTTTAGTAAACCTTCTTTAGATGTTCTTTTCTATAATCGAAGTAAAAAACGCCTCTCTGAATGTATAAGTAAACTCTAACTTACTAATGTATGTAATGTTTATCTATATAAACTCTTTAATTTAACAGCTATATACTTTTTTTAACAGCTTAAAACAACTAATATCTAAGGGTTAGAGTATATATAAAGAGTGTAGAGGTAGATGAAGTGTAATAATGTTATGATTTTTATAATAGTTATTGAATTCTTTAAAGTGGTGGCTTTTATGGCTATTAAGGATTAATAGCTAGTGTGTACCCTTTGTAAAAGATGCTATATGGAAATCAAAATGCCGAATCTAATCTATGCCTTTGTTATTTATAGTCTAGTTATTATCAGTTATTATGATACGCTATTCAGTTAAGAAGTTACATTCTTTATACTAGTTAGTAAAGTGATATTGCCTAGCTAAGATAATAAATGGTAGGATAGCCTTATGACGACCCTGCAGGCCGTCACTTAGGCTGGGGCGGCCCGACAAATCCCCCGCAGAAGGAACAGTGCAGGAAGACAGTACGTACGGTACTGCGCACTGGGCCAGGGGTGCAAAGACCCAAAGCCCTTACGACTAATAAGGTGGTGCTCGTAGCATGCCAAGTGCTCGCACCACGAGCAGGGAAAGTCTCGCGAGCAGAGCGCTCGCGCAATGCAGAGTGCTCGCTCTGCAAGCATTTGTAACACCACGAGCAAGGTATAATGTACCTCTTAGCTAGTTAGTATAGATAGCTATAGTTATGACTATAACCACTGTAAGGGACTCTGGTTCCTCACGTTAGTATTCTTTGTTTATTATGTCCTACTTGTGACGACCCTGCAGGCCGTCACTTGGGCCGGGGCGGCCCGATGAATCCCCCGCAGAAGGAACAGTGCGGGAAGACGGTGTACACCGTCTAGGCGCACTGGGCCAGGGGTGCAAAGACCCGAAGCCCCTACGACCAATGAGGTGCTGCTCGCAGCATGCCGAGTGCTCGCATCGCGAGCAGGAGAAACCTCACGAGCAAAGCGCTCGCGCGGTGCAAAGTGCTCGCACAACGAGCACTTGCGACACTACGAGCAAGGTATGAAGTACCTCCCAGTTAGTTAGTATAGATAGTCATGGTTGTGCCCATAACCACCGTGAGGGACCCTGGTTCCTCACGCTAATATTCAATTGTTCATTTGTGTCCTACTGTTCAGACTTACCTCTGTGCATTATAGTGACAGCGACCTACAGTGACATTGAACCCCTTGTCTAGGAGTGCTAGCTTAACAAGCCGTCTTCGGAACGCCCCTTACCTGTTGGCGTCCTGCCATACGTTCTGTCTTAACCCGCGCCAGTCCTCTCGAGGCCTGTGTCGGGTGCAGGTCGTAATACTACTGTTCAGATTCACCTCTGTGTATTATAGTGATAGCGACCTACAGTGACATCGAACTCCCGTCTAGGAGTGCTAGCTCAACAAGCCGTCTTCGGAACGCCCCCTACCTGTTAGCGTCCTGCCATACGTTCTGTCTTAACCCGCGCCAGTCCTCTTGAGGCCTGTATCGGGTGCAGGTCGTAATAAGCCTAGCCTAAAGTATTCACTTTTTGGATAACTGTAACCTCCTCTTAATTGCTAGGTTAGGCCTGTTTGGCCCTGTTACAGCTATCTAAGGTAGTAACTACTATAATAGCAATAATAATGCCTATTATAAAGCCAGTCTTGTTAAAACTATAAATATTATCGTTAAGGATACTGTATTTAACTGCAATGTTATACATAAGGGTAAACCACCCCTAAATAACCTTTAGATCTTTGCATTTAGCCCTTTAGTAGTTGTATTTACATGTAAAACGTATTTGAAGTTCTAGCTGGCGTTTAACGAAGTTATAAGCTTATCGTACGCCGATAAGGAGCGCGTTACATTCGCATAGTAATCGGTTAGCTATATCTTCCACGTATGAAAGCTGGGGGTAAAATGCACGTACATATAGTTTAATTATGTATCGAATAATCGTTTTCTCTTCTAAATCCGTAAGTTTACGCGAATTGGCTGGAATGTCACGTCGTGCAAGCTGGCTGTCGTGTCGGTCACGGAGGGTATCCTTATTAACGGTGTAGATCTTTACTGCGGCTTGGTTACTAAGCTTTAGTTCTCATTGTATAGCGCTGAGCGTTAGCTGTATCCTGGCTTTATACCGAATTGACTCGAATTATCCGGTTTTACTCGGAGACCGTGCACGCTCTCTAGCCACGCGAAGCCACCTCTCCAGCCATCAAATTCTGAGTCAGCAAACGTGCT
>Ga0247770_1000841_pt1 | contig 28043 bp, 18 predicted proteins | sample UWRJL136409B6_FD_179943 | JGI IMG/M metagenome (GOLD analysis project Ga0247770, IMG submission 179943) | Plant litter microbial communities from Arlington Agricultural Research Station in Wisconsin, United States - UWRJ-L136-409B-6 | ecosystem: Environmental > Terrestrial > Plant litter >... | reverse complement strand
GAGCAGCTCAGCAGCTCATTCCGAGGCCTCATTGCTTCTGCTCATTCCTGGCCGACAGTCGCACGAGCTCGGAAGCCCCCACGTCTCGATGAGCCCCTTGTCAAGACCATTGCAAAGCTGGATAGCATCTGGCTAGCCGGCATTCCCAAGCTGTCGAAATCTTTCTTAGCAAGATGTAGCCTAGCAAGATGCAGTAGCTCGCTCACTAGCCGCACGGCGGCATAGGAACTCAATGGGAAAACAAGCACGAAAAGGTGATTGGTGGGGGCAGATGGCGTCAAACGAGCACCAGGCTGCGGCTGCGCTTGCACGTTTGTTTTCCTTTTGGCTGACAGCCCAGCCTCGCGTGCCTCGTTGTCATGCGCTGTCGATCACCTCTACTGCGAGAAGTCTTTCGCCTGAGGAGAGACATCCCTTGAACAAATTGGAGGGGTCAATGGACAGGCGATTCGTCCGCGATCAGAGTTTTCCCCTTCGCATCTCGGGGAGGGCAGAGCTCTGAGCCGTTTGACCACTCCCGCATTGCGAAGCGTGTGGAGTGTGTTTTGGTCTCAGCTCCCTCAGGTCAGCTCAATTGGCTTCAGGTCTGGGCGCTTCGGCACTCGGAAAGTACCGTGACGCTAGCTAACCATCTGTTGCCCCGACCGTTCCGTACGCAGTAAGACGGGCTCGCGAGGGCAAGGCGAAGGGGCGAGAGAGGCAGTCGGGAGGCTCTGTGGGGAGCGGAGAGTCAATTTGACAGCGGCTGGTCCGAAGCGGGGTTGGTGGTGGCCGGAGACGAGGCAAGGAAAAAGACACCGCCAGTTGGAGAATCCCTCCCCCTTGTCCTGTCACCTGCTTTCATCACCTAGCGATGCAACGATGCATGTGAGTGGCCCCTGCTATATCCTTGCCGTCGCGCCTTCCGCCGCCGTTATTAAACGCCCGAACCGTGCGCATTCGGAATTCAACTTCTCGTTGCTTTGACTGCTTTGATCTCTCTGTCCGATTGCAATCGGTCACATTTTTCCGTGGTGTGTTGAGCCCGCGACTAGCGGTGTCATTCCATGGGACACCGAACTCCGGTTCAATGATGCATTGTTGACGTTGTTGAGTTGTGATGGCGGTGGGCGTGCCCACACGACCGAGCAGCCGAGAGACTCGGGGTTTCCATCCACGCCCATGTCACACATCCACACTGTCCGCCACACCTGTGTCAGCACTCGAAAGCTGCGAGGAGGCTGGTTCCCGAGCTCGGAATCAGTTGCAGCACGAGATCCACCAGCTGAGACGGCTGGTCTCAGCCAGTCTCACTTTTGTGCGTGGATGAGTGTATCTCCAACTCCGTTCTTTTCTTCCAGATTGCCTGGGATGACTGGAGCAGCAGGTCTCAGAATGGAGGCAAGACTCAAGTGGGAAGCGCGCTAGAGTGTACACGCCAGATGTACCAGCTGTGAAGCCAGAAGCCACTGGGATCTTGGCCTCAAGCAAGCTCACTGTCCACGCCCAACATGTCGACAGGCCCTGGCTCGCTGCCTCCATCGAGCCGATCTGATCTATTGGATTTTTGCCCGCCCCACGGCTGTGGGTGTGGGGAGTTGTCGTCTCATCTGATAAACCCACCGTTTTTCTTTTCCTAGTATCCCTTCACACTCGAAATCGGCTCCCACTTTCCGTCAAGTTGCTTCCCCAGATGTGCCTCATCCTCGTTGACCAGCTTCAATGTTGCATTCACCAAACCTCCCCTGTCGACTGCTCCCTGTCACTTCCTCCCGCATGGGGGCTTATATGATCGATACCCCCCGTTGTTGATACCTCCCTCAGAGTGGGGTTGGAAAACATTCACGTCGAACCCAACGCCCAAGAAAGCTCACGGCCTTAAGACCTTGCTAATTATTCTCTCCCGATCTCCTGTTTGGCAATCGTTCGACTCTCATCCCACCGCGTCGACGTGTGAACAACTTTTGCTCTCCCTGCGATTTCTGCGGTGTAATTGGAATCCCTCTCCCATCACACCCCACATTCATTGGTCTCGGAATGGTCATACCTTGCGTGTGACCGTTCGATCTCTTTGGTAGTCGAGCCGCTTGAAGACCTGTCATATATTCGATCTGCCTCAAACTCAGTCACCGGCTCGATTTTTTTGCCGCCGAAATCTTGGGTATCTAAGCGGAGTTGGTGCTTGGTCATAAAATTCGCCGTTCTCGACGCCACTCTTCAAAGATAATACACATAACAAACTCTTTTACATGTATGCCTGCCGAGTCAGTATCATGATTACTACGGTGTCTATAATACTGATACTAAACCCTTATAGATCAATAAATACCCGTACACACGCCGCAATGGCGGTAGGGCTCGACAAGTTGGAGCGAAGGCTCGAGAGACTGGAGAAGTTTTTTTCCAAAAAGAGGCGAGGTTCTAGCCGTGTCTCTCTTGCTAGCGATGGCACGCCGGCATCTCCTCTTTCACTATCGGCGATGTCCGACTCGATATTCAGGACGTTCCCACAGCCATCGTTCATCAGGCCAACCTCAACGCGAATGTTTGCCAGGGAGGAAGTAAGCTTAGCGTTGCGGCCCGAACAACGCTCACACAGTCTGCCAGAGACACTCGGAACGCCCCGCCTAATGTCCCTTACGTCTACACTCGAAGCCGAGTCTATGCTTGGCTCGAGTGCCAGTCAACCTCCACGGATACCGAAGCGGTCGTCCTCGCTGAGCCCCACGCGCCGCCCTGCGTCCTTGGCGTCTCTCGGAGAGCTTCTGGAGTTCAGCTTTGCGAGCCCTCCAAGAAAACGAGCAGCTAATAAGTCACCATCGGAATCGCGGTCGAGATCTGGCTCTATTTCCCCCAAGGCACAACCGAACAGGAGACGACAGCCCGACGAGCTGCATGACGTTCATTTGATTCGTCATCACCAGCACCCGGTTACGCCGCCACCATCGGCGGAGTATGACAAGACCTTCGCTTCCACGAAATTGGGCTACCGACAGAATATCTCGGCTGCCACAGCAGCTGGTGAACTGACGCCTGAGCCGTCTCCCAAATTTGTTCCGCTTTTGGGCTACGAGACTGACAGCTCGGAGATGGATTCGTCCGCCAAGCGACAGAGACCGAAGAGTCTCTATGTCGCAACGAGTCTTTTCAGAGAGGCGAAGGCTGCGTTGCGGAGGCCTGTCAGCTGCTCCAGTCTTGGAGCGCCGAAATCAGCATTCAAGGGCGACCATTCCTCGAAGGAACCAACCTCGGTCTCTGGGAGACCAGAGCACCCCACCCGGAGTGTTCGGCCTATCACGGCGTCAAAAGAACCGAGCTTCAGCGATTTCCTTTCCCTCAGCGACGACGATATTGCCGGCGATGCTCTCGCGCCTCTTGCTCGACTTCCTCTATCGTCAAAGCCTCCGAGTTGCGCCCTTCCTCCCGATCCTCCTGGCTTGGTTTTGTCTCCACAAGTACCAGCTGGCGCTCGCCTCCTTACGCTTTCGCCCCCGTTAGCATCTCGACCAGCGACGGCTGCCGCATTTGAGGCGGCCAGGATTGCAGCGAGGTACAAGTTCGATCTGGTTTATGTCGTCAATCTGTGGCCGAGTCGTATTGGCAGCGTCCAGACGTCACTCGGGCCCGAAGAACGATCGCCTTCAAGGTCAACAGCTGATGGGAACATGGACAGAGCGTCCCATCTGAACTGCCATAGCCCACGAGTTGAAATGACTGGTCGCCTACTGGCGGCTTATGGGTTACCGTTCATCAAGTCCCCGTTTCGGATTTCAGAATCGGTTCACCTCAAGGTCCTCCGATCCGAGGGCTGGCTTGAGTACCGCTGTGAAAACGTCACGTCTGAGGAATTCTCGCGAGGGTACAGTTGCTCCTTTTATACGGGCCACAGCCTAGGAGGACGCTCAAAATCCATCGGCAAGGACGGGAGCTCAAAGGAGCGACGGGGAACTCCCAATCGAGGTGTCGTCTTCGCAGCCTACAGACTACCGCGCGCAGACGGCCAGGACCTTCAAAGTGACGACACAGAGTTGGCAGCTCTCCGGACGGATGCAGAGACTCTGGTGGACATGTTGATTGATATTCACATGACACAGAGACAGAGGCGTCCGCTGGGGTGTATTAAGGCAGGAGCTGGACCTCCGCCCTCAACAATCGGCACACCCCTCTCTGCTTGATGAGCAACGGTTTCCGCTCGTCAACAACGAGATATGCCGGGGCTCCCGGTGGCAGTCCGTAGTTATGTTATGTATGAGAATGAGCATCTGCGGGAATGATTATTATGGCATTTGGATGTGAAGGGAAATCACAGGACCTTTGAACGAAGATATGATGGGAAATGCCGCAAACGAGGGAATGATGTTGAGGATCTTAGTAATGGACTTCTTGGTCTTCTTCAATAGACCGTCTAACAATCTACCGCTAATTAATCCCTACCTATTCCTCCACCGAGATGCCTCTGCATGTTTCGTTGTGTTTTAGCAAGTCCTCAATACTCGTGTTAACAAGTCAAGTTTCCGCCAACAAGAACAATCAGTCACCTTGTGCTATAACACGAGAGGCCAGGTAATAGCAGTTATCGCACGGAGAAGGATTGGGGGCCACAAAATGTAATTGGTATCACGGAAGAAGGAACTGGTAAGCCGGCATAACGCCGGTCGGTCTCTGAGGCCGTGGCTCAACTGAGCAGATGGAGCTGGATTGACGAGAAAATTCGTCAAAAAGGTATCGTCATGCATTTACATGCCCCGAGGAAATCATCCAGTATTTTCCTCTGGACCGGCAACCTCTTTTTCCAGAGGTTCCATGATGCCGAGCCATAACTCCCCGCGCCCTTGAGATGCCCAGACTTCCCTTACTCCTCAGCTATACCGCGTCCGTCCATGTCCGCAGAAAGCGATTTAGCGGACAATGGCGTCGAAGCGCTGCTTGAACCACTTGACGGTGTCGTCACGGTTGATGCGGTGCTGGGAACCGATGCGGCCCTTGCAGCGGCGGCGCTTGGCGACGCGCTCACCTGGACGGGTCATGCAGCAGTAGAAATCCATGCCGTAGATACCGATACCAGGGTCGTACTTGATGCCGAGATCGATGTGCTCGCTGATGCCGAAACCGAAGTTGCCGGTCTCGCTGAAGTTGCGCTTGCGGAGCTCATACTCCTTGACCTTGAGGCCACGTTCGAGAATCTCCTCAGCCTTGGGGCCACGGACGGTGACGTGGACGGCAATCTTTTCGTTGCGACGGATACCGAAGGTACGGACGGTGTAGCGGGCCTTGCCTGTCGAGAGAGAGTGAGAATGAGCCAATTTGGAGAGGGACGAGGAACCTACTGTAGACGGGAGTCTGACCGCTCAGCTGCTCGAGCACCTTGGCGGCTCTGGTCAGTCTGTCACCAGACTCGCCAACCGAGATGTTGAGCACGAGCTTCTGGATGCGAAGGTCGCGCATGGGGTTCTGGGCCTTCTCAGACTGTTCATTTTCATGTTAGCAATTGCAAATGAGCCGTAGGGCGACCTAGGGGTAGGCGTAAGTACCATTTTGGCTGTGTGGTTAGTCGCGAATCTGGTGACTGAGAAAGTGGTTGTCGTGATGATTTTCGTGAGAATCTGAAGGCCAATTTTTGTTGGAGAATTTCCATAGGGCTACACGGATTTGTGTGTGCAATGATGTGGGGCGCTTCGATCTGGCTGGTGGGGGACGGTGGCTTGGCCCGCGGGGCTAGTGAGAACTAGTGTGTGGCTGGTGAGTGTGGGGAAGTGGGTGCTGGGAGCTCGAGCCTTGCAGCCTCGCGTCCAAATTTCGAATTTGATTTGCCTCCGCCCATCAATACCTTGTGAGACTTTGAAGGCTCCCCAGAGCTGCACAGAGACCGCGCCGACGAAGTTACAAGAACTTTGTCAAAACCATACCAAATTTTTGAAATTGCAAGGAGCTACTCGGTAGCCACCAGCCGCAATCATGTCAGCGACTAACAAACAGGGCAAGATGGTGAGTCGCGATTAGCCCCTCTCCCCAACACCGCGTTGAGGCATCCACGTTGACATCAGACACTGACAAGCCATGCTGTTTTAGGCCGGCTACGTACGTACTCCCCGACTATATACCGAATTCGCGAGCGAGGCACCGCCAGTGACGATGCTGACAGTGTCCCGTAGATCAATTTCCGGATGCGCGTTACTCTCATCGATGGCCGCCAGATGACCGGCCAGATGCTCGCTTTCGATAAGGTATGCGCCGTTGCGCCCTTCGCTGTTCTGACGCACCCCCACTAACGGTTGCAGCACATGAATCTCGTTCTCGCCGATACCGAAGAGTTCCGCCGCGTCAAGCGCAAGCAGAGCAAGCCCGCCGCCCCTGGCGCATCATCAGCTGCCCAGACCGTCGAGCAAGAAGAGAAGCGTACCTTGGGTCTGACAATCGTCCGAGGCGCACACATTGTCTCCCTCTCGGTCGAGTCGCCGCCCCCTGCGGACCCCAGCGCACGCCTCGGAAAGGCGACTGGCCCAGGCGTTGCGTCGGCCCTCTCGGCTGGACCTGGTGTCGCGCGACCTGCTGGACGGGGCGCGGCTGCGCCCATATCGCTGGCTGGCCCTGCTGCTGGTGTTGGAGGAGCGCCCCCGCCGTTTCCCGGCTTCCCTGGTGCGCCCGGCGGTTTCCCCGGCCGCGGAGGACGTGAGTTCCATTGCCTTTCCAACTCTCTGATGTCCGCTGACCTTGCCATAGCCCCGCCACCTGGATTCCCCGGTGCTCCGGGTGGTTTCCCTCCTGCTGGCTTCCCTGGTGGAGCGCCCGGCTTCCCTCCTGGATTCCCGCCCGGCGGGGCGCCTCCTGGATTTAACCCCCCGAGACGGGGATGAAGATGACGACTTTTGGTCTATGGATGTTGACGATACCCCCGACCAACAATTTACAGACGGCTGGCATTGCCTTGTGAGGCTCTCGGTGGACTCTCGACATAAAGCAGTTTGGGCGGCCACGATAGACGCTTTGCCCTTTCTTTCGGGGTGTGAATTCGGGGCGGCGTTCAGGGGTTCTGCAAAACTGACTTGGGCTTAAGCGGCAACATGTATCTGGCCAGATTGAGAGATAGGCGGGACGATTCTATAGCACAGCGACAGATTGGATGCAAGACGACGCCTAGCAGTAATAGCTACGTTTATTGCGCCAAATTGGAATCGTCGATGCTGTCGTCTTGTCCACGTGACGATGCCCCTCGTGTAAGTTCCGGCTCACTCAGCGAACCGGTCCGTGCCTACTGCTCTGTCTGAGCACCGCCGAAAACCATCAGCATCAGATATATCGGAGAACCCGACCTACCCTACGCAGTCCGACGTCAAGATGGCTGCCCTCGTCAAATCGATCAATACAAAAATCAGGTCTCATCCAGTGCTGAACTATGTTTGCTCAACTCGTAGGACTCCCTTCCCCAAGCACAGAAGTCTCTCGGCACAGCTTGATTACATTTCGTCATGAGGAACACCTGGCTCAAGACTTCGTCACATCCGAGCTGATGAGCCCTCACTGTTCGGCCAAGTCCCCGGATGCATGTCAAGTAATGCAGAGACAGAGTCTTTGCTTTTTCTTAAGCAATTTGAGAGCTCGATTGTTCCTCTTCACTAATCTACCTGCTGGAGATATCACCTACGGACCTTGATGCCCGGGATCGCTTTCAGTATGCGATTGCTAACTTGATGAGCAGACTTCTGGGGCCCCGTCTCCAACTTCGGCATTCCAGTGGCCGCAGTTGCGGATACCCAGAAGAGCCCCGATCTGTATGTACCCCTAAGCGTCACGGCCGTCCCCTTTTCCGTCCGTGGTCTATCATGAACTCAGCCCCCGCAGCTGAGACCACCTGCTAAGCTATCATTGGACAGCATCTCCGGCAAGATGACGTTCGCACTCACCATTTACTCGGCGACGTTCATGCGGTATGCGCTCGCCGTCACGCCGAAGAACTATTTGCTGTTTGCGTGCCATTTCATCAACGAGGGCGCGCAGCTGACACAAGGCTATCGCTATCTCAATTGGCATCACTGGGGTGGCAAGGAAAAGGTTGGGTTGCGGGGCGCCGTGGAGGTAGGGAAAGAGAAGGCTAAAGAGCTTGAGTCCAAGGTTGAGTCCAAGATTGAGAATGCTGTTGGGAAGAAGTGAGAGGTTGGCTATGAAGATAGCTGGAGGTGAGAATTGGTGATGGTGGTGAGGGACACAGGATGGGTGATTGAGCATGGCGCCGTCGGTCTCTTGTGGTAATGGGCATGTTTCCTGATCGTGGCAGGAGTCTACCGCCCAAGTTGTATCAAGTATATGTAAAGCACGGAAACGTCAGGCCCTGGGGAGGGTTCGGTATTGAATTGGCGAAGAGACAGAGCCCTCAAGGGCGCTATGATTGCTTCCTCATTGGGATTGTTATCGTATCACCATTGTCGACTCACGAGCGGGAGATGTTACTTGCTACGGACCACTCTGTTCTGGATCTGATTGAGATTCGCGAGTTCAACAAGGGTTTGACGTGAGGAACTGCCAAGTGTCTAAGTGCGACTATCATTCGAAACCGGACTCTTGGCAGCTCCCTGCTCACCTTGAATTTGACCGAGACAGCTTGAACGCGTACGCTCTATTCTGATCATTTGACATCTCTTTGAAACGATCGACATGCTACGAGGCTCTCCGCCAAGGCATTGACTCACCGTGTACATCTCCTCCCTCCCAACATCCTAGATATTTAGACCTTTAAGTTGAGTGTGGGGGGCGAAGGGGCAACATATTGGACATGGAGAGGAGAAGGCTGAACGGCAAGGCAGTTTCGGGCTTTGCCAACAATAAACCGAGGTGAAAATGGCTCAAAGCGCGAGGCCAAGCCGAAGGCCAGTTTGTGGGAAAATGTAGACTCTTTGCTTGCTAGGTACGCATGGAATTGAGCCCGAACGCCGAGCGGGTGCTACATCCCCTGAAGGGGCCTCGGAGACGGTTCGGTGTACGCGGGGTCTGGTGATAAGCAGTACGTTGAAAATGGCGCACAGGGGCGGAATGCGGCTGTACTAATGACAATGCGGTATGAGAAACGGCGGCAATTGCGCCTATGACTGAGCTCGTACTTATTGACACACATGTTGGCGGGAGGAGCTAACACGCCGGGCGAGAATAGGATATTCACCGATCCGTACGCTGTCCAACTCGAGACCCGAGTGATGAAGCGGGTCTCCCGAGACCCGAGATAACACATGGCGGGGTAGTGAGCGTGTGCTGCGACCACCCGTACCATCATCAGGCGGAGGAAGGGGATTTGGAAATAACGAAAGGCTTCTGGTGTATTAACGGGCGAATGGGACTATCCTCGGCTAGACGAACGAGATCGAGACTCAAACTTGTGTCTGAGCATCAGGGCACAAACATCTGATCTGACACCCGGTGGAGGAGCTTGCTGCATCGGGGAAGCGGCCGGGTTTCTGTCTCATCAGGTGTTCAAATGTCAAGGCGTCAGCCAAACACCTCGGAAGTAACCTAACTTAAAGAAATTTTGGACCCGACAGCAAGCAGACAATTCTCCAAACAGTTGTGATGACTCCTTGAGTCTGTCGACCCCCTTATCCCCGCGATTGAGGGCTTCGAGGGCGTATTGGCCTTAGTAATACCGCTTATATCGACCGTGCTTTGGTTGGCCGGCCACCTAGGCGACTTCTGTCGTCAATCGCTCCGATCACGGGCGAAGGAGAAAAAAATCTGCAACTGACGCAACCAAGCTTTGGTTTGCGCCCTGTCTCACGGGGCTCGCGGTGGACGACATGCAGCAAGCGCCTCAAAATTGCTTGGCGCAGTCGGCTCAAGGTGAATCCCCCTGTCGACCCGAGCCCTCCACCAAGGGCCCCGCACGCAGTGTGGCCAGAGCTTCGGGGGTGGAATATCGATCTCTTGCACATGTGCGATGCCTGCCATGGGAATTTGGAGAACTCCCAGCTCCCGACCAACAGCTAACCAATTGGCATCGCCGATGTATCAACGATACGGCCCGGATCTGTTTCCATGCGACTGCTACTTCCATGGTCTGTCTGCGCAATCTTGAGGTCGTTTGCTAAGAGGATTTGCGGGCATCCCACGGTGATCTGTCTCGTTGCCGTGGGTTACAGCAGGGCTCCTCTCTGCTGTCTGAGAAGGATAGAAAAAAGAAGCAGATTAGTAGGGGTTTGCATCCATGCTCCGTGAGGCCGAGATGGTTGTCGATGGGATCCCCGAGCTGCAGGCCGGCGTGGTGCACGTTGGAACTCCGCTTGCCGCAGGAAAGCGCGAAGTGAAGAGAGCAAAAAGACTCACCAGGTCACTCGCTCACGCGGCCATTGGCTGAGCTCCGTCCATGGATTGGCAGGCACGATAGCTACCTGACAAGCTGATCCTTGTTTGACGTCCAACTGGTTGTCCTTTAACCACTTTAGGTGCCGCTCGGCATGGGAGTTTGACTAGACAGTCGTCTTGACGTTGACAAAATCCCCTCACCACCCCCGTTGACGCTGTCGGGACCTCCTCTTCTCTCTCCTCCTCTCCTCACGCTCACTGTCCTGGCGAAGCCCCCGTGCTCCCTCTCCAAACGAAGGATAGCCATACCGGTCATCGTTCTACGGTCATATCATACCATTATCTCCAGCCGGCCACCTCGTCTCGCCGGAGCTCGTAGCTCCTGTGCCAGTCGAGCTGTTGAGCCGAGCAGCAAGGTTTACCCGGAGCTCTCGAGGAGCTTTTTGGCTTGTCAACCCCACCATCGAACAACCCCGCCGTCTCCGTCATAGGCCGCCGGCCCCCCCCTCGATATCCCACTACAACATCCCACGCCCTGTCGCTCCGTTTCCTCGACGCAACTCTCTCCCCGTGATCGCAAGCTCCGACCCCAATTGATTCGCCATGTCTGCCGACAAGACGAGCGACAAGTACGAGGAGGTTTTTGAGGATGGCGAGTCCGGCAAGCAGACCCAGACGGTGCACCGTATCCGTGCCAATTCGACCATTATGCAGCTGAACAAGATTTTGGGTTAGTGAGACTCGCATGTGCTCGTGCGGAGGAAGCTCGCGACAGAGCTCCTGCAGCTTCCCGCCTCAATTGGTGCCCATGGCTGACGCGATGCAATTCGGATGAACAGTTGCGAACAGAGGAGAAATCCGTAGGTATCCCCTGCTATGATTCCACTTGCTTCGCGGAGGCTGACCTTGATTTAGCAATTCGTGTATGTTTGATTTAATCCGTCGAGTGATTGTGTTGGGACAGCTAAGCTCACTTTGGATTTCCCTGTAGATCTTTAGAACAGTGAGTTTCGCCCCCTTGCCCGCTCCCCTTGAGGTCGACATGACTGACCTGGTGTAATCAGGCGCACGAGTTGTCTCTTCATACCATTGCTATCTTCAGGTGAGCACCTTGGCGAGTAAGACGCCACACTGGGCCAGATCGCTGATTTTGTAGTTATGAGGATCGTCTATCGATGCACAGGCAGAGTACGCGCGGGACTTGTTGACCCCTTTTGGTATAAAAAAAAACCCTCCCAGCTAACATTGTCGTTACAGAGGCCGACGAAGCATATGTGATCGGAAAGCGTGGGCAATACACTCCTGTCGGCGCCTATCTTGCCAGTGACGAAATCGTCAAGATTGCTGTTGAGCATGGTGCCCAGATGATCCATCCTGGTACGTTCGCCTGAAATCAAACACAGTTCTCAGTACTGACAATCTTGAAGGCTATGGGTTTCTATCTGAGAATGCCGAGTTTGCTCGCAAGGTCGAGAAGGCAGGCCTTATCGTGAGTGATATCCATGTTGACCCACAGCAGCCCACTATGTTGACACTCCGGGATCCCTATAGTTTATCGGACCCTCCCCTGAGGTCATCGATGCCCTTGGCGACAAGGTTTCGGCCAGAAAGCTCGCCACCGCTGCTAATGTGCCCGTTGTGCCCGGTACCGAGGGCGCGGTAGAAAGGTTCGAGGAGGTCAAGAAGTTCACAGACGAGTATGGATTCCCCATCATCATTAAGGCCGCGTATGGCGGTGGTGGCCGTGGTATGCGAGTCGTCCGCGACCAAGAGTCTCTCAAGGAGGCTTTCGAGCGTGCAACTTCCGAGGCGAAGAGCGCATTCGGAAACGGCACCGTTTTCGTCGAGCGATTCCTGGACAAGCCTAAGCACATCGAGGTGCAGCTCCTTGGTGACAACCATGGAAACGTGGTCCATCTGTACGAGCGCGACTGCTCTGTCCAACGCAGACACCAGAAGGTTGTCGAAATTGCCCCGGCAAAGGACCTTCCGGTAGAAGTGCGTGATGCGATCCTGGCCGACGCCGTCAAGTTGGCTAAGTCGGTTAACTACCGCAACGCTGGTACGGCTGAGTTCCTCGTCGATCAACAAAACCGCTACTACTTCATCGAGATCAACCCCCGTATCCAGGTTGAGCACACCATTACCGAGGAGATTACAGGCATCGACATTGTCGCAGCGCAGATCCAGATTGCCGCTGGCGCGACGCTTGAGCAGCTGGGACTCACCCAAGATCGCATCTCCACTCGGGGCTTCGCTATTCAGTGCCGAATCACCACCGAGGACCCCGCGAAGGGTTTCCAGCCGGATACAGGAAAGATTGAAGTATACCGTTCTGCTGGTGGCAACGGTGTACGTCTCGATGGTGGCAATGGTTTCGCTGGCGCTGTCATCACCCGTAAGCTCTCTCCGCTCGCCTTTCACACTCTACCTGCTTGATTTAGGGCAATGCTGACACTTTCTAAGCACACTACGATTCAATGCTTGTTAAAGCAACTTGCCACGGCTCCACATACGGTATGTCGGTGTGCCTAACCCCCTTCGCAGCATCTCCAGAGGAGCCCTTCGCTTCTGGAAGCAAACCCCTATGCAGAATAGCGACTGACAATAGCTCTCAGAAATCGCCCGCCGAAAGATCCTTCGCGCCTTGATTGAGTTCCGCATTCGTGGTGTGAAGACGAACATCCCATTCTTGGCTTCTCTCCTGACCCACCCGACCTTTATTGAAGGCAACTGCTGGACAACCTTCATCGACGATACCCCGTCCCTATTTGATCTCGTCGGTAGCCAGAACCGTGCTCAAAAGCTTTTGGCATATCTCGGAGATGTTGCTGTCAACGGAAGCAGTATCAAGGGACAGATTGGAGAGCCCAAATTCAAGGGTGATATCATTGTTCCCGACCTTTTCGATGCTTCTGGAAACAAGCTTGATGTTTCGCAACCTTGCACCAAGGGATGGCGGAATGTCATCTTGGAAGAAGGGCCCAAGGCCTTTGCCAAGGCCATCCGCAACTACAAGGGCACCCTTCTTATGGACACGACATGGCGTGATGCCCACCAGTCTCTGCTCGCGACTCGTGTGCGAACAGTCGACTTGCTGAACATTGCTAAGGAGACGAGCCACGCTCTCAGCAATCTTTACAGTCTTGAGTGCTGGGGAGGTGCCACCTTCGATGTTGCGATGCGTTTCCTTTACGAGGATCCCTGGGACCGTCTTCGCAAGATGCGCAAGCTGATTCCTAACATCCCTTTCCAGATGCTCCTGCGTGGTGCTAACGGTGTCGCCTATTCGTCTCTCCCTGACAATGCCATCGACCACTTTGTCGACCAGGCGAAGAAGAACGGAGTGGATATTTTCCGCGTTTTCGATGCCCTGAACGACATCAACCAACTTGAAGTTGGTATCAAGGCCGTGCAGAAGGCCGGTGGTGTCTGCGAGGGTACCGTTTGCTACAGCGGTGATATGCTCAACCCCAAGAAGAAGTACAACCTTCTGTACTACCTGGAAGTTGTCGACAAGCTGGTAGCCCTCGACATCGATGTCCTTGGCATCAAGGACATGGCGGGCGTCCTCAAGCCTCACGCTGCTACTCTTCTTATCGGCGCTATCCGGAAGAAGTACCCTGATCTCCCTATCCACGTCCATACCCACGACTCGGCTGGTACTGGTGTGGCTTCGATGGTAGCTTGCGCTATGGCTGGTGCTGACGCTGTCGATGCTGCCACCGACAGCATGTCCGGTATGACCTCTCAGCCCAGCATGAACGCCATTCTTGCTTCTCTTGATGGAACCGACAGGAACCCCGGACTGGATGTTCACCACGTCCGTGCTCTCGATTCGTACTGGGCACAGCTTCGTCTGCTCTATTCGCCGTTCGAGGCGCACCTTTTGGGTACCGACCCCGAGGTTTACGAGCACGAGATCCCTGGCGGTCAGCTCACCAACATGATGTTCCAAGCCTCTCAACTCGGCCTTGGCTCCCAGTGGCTGGAGACCAAGAAGGCTTATGAGCATGCCAACGATCTTCTCGGCGATATTGTCAAGGTCACGCCGACTTCCAAGGTTGTCGGTGACCTTGCCCAATTCATGGTTTCCAACAAACTGTCCCCTGAAGATGTGAAGGCTCGTGCTGCGGAGCTTGACTTCCCTGGGTCCGTTCTTGACTTCTTCGAGGGATTGATGGGCCAGCCGTATGGAGGATTCCCGGAGCCGTTGCGCACCAATGCGCTGCGTGGGCGCCGAAAGCTGGACAAGCGCCCGGGCTTGTTCCTTGAGCCCGTCGATTTCGCTAAGATCAAGAAGGACCTCCAGCGCAAGTTCGGTGGTAATGTGACCGAGTGCGACGTTGCAAGCTACGTCATGTATCCGAAGGTCTTTGAGGACTACAAGAACTTTGTCACCAAGTTTTCAGACTTGTCTGTGCTCCCGACAAAGTACTTCCTGTCGAAGCCCGAGATTGGAGAGGAGTTCCACGTCGAACTTGAGAAGGGCAAGGTTCTCATCTTGAAGTTATTGGCTGTTGGTCCCCTTTCCGAGAATACTGGCCAGCGTGAGGTGTTCTACGAAATGAATGGCGAGGTTCGCCAGGTCACCGTCGACGACAAGCAGGCGTCGATCGAAAATGTCAGCAGGCCCAAGGCTGATCCCACTGATTCGAGCCAGGTTGGCGCGCCCATGGCTGGTGTGCTTGTTGAGCTTCGTGTCCATGATGGAACCGAGGTGAAGAAGGGCGATCCGCTTGCCGTTCTGAGCGCCATGAAGATGGTTAGTTATTTCCACTCCAAAATGCCTAGCTTTCCAGTGTTATTTTCTGTCCCGCCGCTAACACGATTTCCCAGGAAATGGTTATCTCCGCTCCTCACAATGGTGTGGTCTCTTCTCTTGTGTTGAGAGAGGGCGACTCTGTTGACGGGTCCGACTTGGTTTGCCGTATTGTAAAGGCTAGCGACAAGTGAGCAGTGGCTGGGCAGCAAAACTACCCTGGGCCTAGCTTCAAAATACCAGCTGGCCACTAGAATGTTTTTCACGACGCAGAGTTGTGACTTCGTGTTTTTAAAGGGGAATGTGGATGTGGGTGTGACCAACGTGGTTTGTGTCATTAGGAGGCAGACATGTTTGTAGAAGGACTTTGGTCCTCCGTCCTCTATACCTAGCCAAATATCACTTTATTAAGCAATGGTAATGGGTTGTGAAACGCAAATATTCCCAGCAGTTGGGATGGGCTGTTGCTATACGTCTACGAGAGCTTGGTTTTGGAAAACTTTGTATGTAGCCCATATATCCTATGACGTATATCAAATGGCCAGGAACAAATACATGGAGGCAGGTTAATCGAATCAAGGCAAATCAGGGAAGGACGAAACGAACTTCAATAAACAACGAAATCGAATTATCATACAGGTATTGTGGCACATAAAAATATTTCTGGTCCTTAGTTTCCGCCTAATGGGCCTCGGGAATAGTCACGCTAAAGACCTCCTTTTGACGGAAACAGACATCCATCCGCGCCCTAATTAGAGTTACAGTGGGGCATTTTCACACACTCGACGGGCTTGCCTGGAGAGCCAGGCTCCTTTATGGGAAGAAACCAGCACCCGGACGTAGGGTCGAAAATGCAATTCATATGGCGCCCAGACCTAGGGTCGTAGGCAACCTTCTAGAAGCCATAACCGGTCGGCTGAGGTGCGAACCCATTTGTGAAGGGAGCCGGTGAGGTGCGCCCTGCGCCAGCCGGCCCGGCTGTAATCATGAGCCTACCGCCACCGAGGATTGGTGTGTTATCCTCGGCCGACTCCTGCTCCAGCTCTTTGGCCTTTCGCGCCTCGTTATCCGCCTTCAACGTAACCAACTCTTTGGTCTGCTGGCAGAGGAGGTTGATCATGTACGGCATGGAAAAGTCGTTGAGGCCATTGCGCCATGACAGCTCCAACACGACATCGGGTCGGATGAGGTCATAGCACGCGTAAAGCATGCCCACGTAGCACTCGCGGTTACCGATGTCGACGAACTGAACATCAAGGGTTAGTCAGGGACAAATGTTAGGGGATGGAATACTCACGTATCGCAAAAGCTCTTCGACAACATCAGACTTCCCGGAAATGGCCGCGGTCTCGATGGCATCCTTCCAGAGTTTGTCCTGCTTAGATAGGTTGATGGACTTCTCCCACCGCTTGTTCTTGCGGTAGATGCTGGCAGCAATCTGCCTGAAGAAGACCAAGTCGTGCTTCTCAAGACGACCTGCAAGAACAACGGCATCGTAGTTATCATAGTTCTCAACCGAGTCGCGAAGCGTCTTGTAGTCCTCCTCCTCAATGAGAAGGTCGTTGATGGCGTCATTAACAGTGCGCTTGTTCTGCGACTGGACGTTGAGTAGGAAGGGCTTGATGAGTGGGAGGTTGTCTGACTTCTGGAACATGCGCACAACTCGGTTAACGTCAATGCGTGGCGTCAAGGCCTGAAGCAAATCGGTCAACAGAGAAGGGTGCTGTTCCAGATAGAAGTTTATGGCCTTGTAGTAGATCTCCAAGTTAGCGACCTTGATGGTGATCTCTTTGAACTGCTGGTGCTCCCAGGAATCTTCAGGCCTCTCCATGACAGCGAGTGCCGCGTTGTCGAACTCGTCGTAGTTGTAGTAGCAGAACACCAGTTCGGGCCACAGGTTGGCCTCCTCGCAAGCCTTGATCATCTTGGGAAGGTTCATCCTGCTCCAGAACAGCTTGAGGTGCTCCATCACACGTTCAGGACGGTAACGGGAAAGAGCAATGCCGAGCTCAGTAAACATCCCCATGTGCGCACGCTCCAAGCCAAGTCCTTGCTCGAGGAGGCTGATGAGCTCATCGAAAAAGCCGTTGTACTCATACTGCTTGACCAGGGCCTGAAGCTGCTCAGCATCGACAATCAGATTCAAGCCGCAGATTTGAGCCAGGCGGAACTCCTTTTTGTTCACGCATGCTTCGTGCACCTCCTTCCACACCTTGATATTGTTGGCTTTACGGGCACAATCTACTGCTGCCTGGTAATCGGACAGGTGGACAAGAGTTGTAGCAAGCTTGGCCCAGTTCGAGATGCTCGCGAAGAAGATCTTGGCTGACTCAAAGAGACCCTCAGCATACGCCTTGTCTCCGGATTCTTCGACGTTGGCGACATTGGTGGCTCGGAGAAAGTCCTCAAGTTCAGCCAGCTGATCAAGACGGGCGAAGCAGAACGCAAGAGCGGTATCGATGGCGGGTTCTCGGAGAGTCTTCCGAGCCATGCGGAGGTACTTGACAAGCTCCTCGTTCTTACCCGCGGCAACGGCGATTTCGATAACTTCCTCGTAGTTCTTGGGATCATCGGCCTTGATATATGACTCAATCGAGTCGCTAACCCGAAGGCCGTCCAATTGTGCCTTAGCGACCTTGCTCCAGACCGGGGCAATGTCGACCTCTTCGGCATAAGCTTGGGCGCGGTCGATGCTAACGACGTGCTCGACAAGCACATTGACCGCAGCCTCCTTGTTATCGACCTTCTTGTAGATCCCGAAGGCCTCTTCGTGCAGACCAAGCTCGATGCAGAAGTGGGCGATATCGTCCGCGGAGAAGTTGTCAAGCTTGTGGATGTAGTCCATGACACGGGTCTTGTCAGCCTTGGCAGCGGTCAGCATCAGCAGGTTTTGGAGGTCCTTGCTGTCGCTGAAAGGTGTTGGCTCCAACACGATCTTCTCGAGAAGCTCGATAAGCTCGGCGGGTAAGTCGGCAGCCAAAAAGGCCGCTACCGCCTCAGAAACCTTGGTTGGATCGGTCGATTCCGGAACTGCGGTCGAGATGACTTGGTCGACGACTGAACGCCGATGGAGGTTGTTCTCACTGAGGACAAACATCCAGAGCTCACGGTCGGCACGCTCAAGAAGATACCTCGCTTGAGCCTTGTACATGGAGTTCTCGTTGGTAATGTTGACCAGCTCGAGGTCATTCTGGCCCTTGCTATAGGCGATATATGCCAAGTTCGGATCCCGCTTCTCGCAGTACTTCCCGACCGTCAAGGTGTCATACTGATCGTTCTCCTTAAGGAACTTCTCGGGGTTGTTATTGGAGTCGATATAGATCTTCGCCAATGCGTTGTAAACTGCCTGCTGTTGGTTTCCAGCGGCAAGGGTCGCTTCGAGGAACGGCAGGAGAAGCTTGAGACGGTTCCGAGTCTCAACTTCCTGCACCAGCTCGTCAATAGGGATCGAAACCGGGTTGACAGTCGTAAGAAGGTTCTTGATGATATTCTCATCGCAATCAACGTCAAGAAGTCCGCCAATGACGCCAGGTGTCCTTGAGGGGTTGACCTGCTGAACATACACCTCGATGGACTTGAACTGCTGGTGCTGGTAAAGGTAGAGCACCAGATCGTGGACAAAGTTGAAACGATCGCAAACAACCATTAGAGGAAGCATCTCGCTGAGTTTAGCCTCCTTGAGGAAGTTTTTGACCTTTTCTGGGTTGTAGACACTGTTCTCTCGGCAGATACGCTCAACCTCGCGAATTTGTCCCATCTTTGTGGCGGCCTCAATATATTTGAAGACAACCTCGGGGTCCTCAGACACATTGACGATGCTGCCCAAGAAGTAGAAAAGGCCCTCGGCAGTCTTGTACTTCTCAAACAAATCGATCAGACGTTGGGGATTCAGAAGGTCAGCATACTTGGTAGCGATCTGCACCACCGACTGCAGATTCTGGCGGATGTTGTGCTTCATCATGGCATCAAGACAGTCGATGGATTGATCGACAGACAGGCGGCCAAAGTAACCAACTAACCACTCGGCATTGAAGTTCGGTGCCCCAGCAATGTTAATGACAACCCTCTTGACGGCGGCAGGGTCTTCAAAAAGCTCGAGAGCCTTTTGGAAGAGCCCGGCTTGCTCGCAAAGAGATGCAATCCGTGCCTTATCAAAGTGGGAGAACATTTCATTCCCGAGAATTGCGTCTGCAACCTGCGGGGCATTAATAAGATTCATCTCCAGGAGGCGAGTTTGAAGATGGCCCTGCTCGGGCTTGTTGTCCTTCAAGGCATCGAGCAGGAACGCGGTGGCCTGTTGGACCATGTTCTGGGACTGGAATATGTCAACCACGCGCTCGAGGTCAACCAGTGATCCACTTTCGTGGTTGGCAAGAGAGGTGGCGAACTCAGCGCCCTTCTCGGGGTTGACGCGGACGATATGGTGGAGGAGCTGAACAAAGTCCGGCTGGTAGCTGGTCTGAGCGCAGTATGGGAGGATCTTCTCGAATTGGCCAGTCTCGGCAAATCCGGCGACGACCTTGTGCGGGACGTTGGCCTTCAGGTAGACAGCAAGTGCCATGGGCAAGTCGTGTGGCCGAATCATGTCGCCCAACTGCTCAGAACACTCGAGCTTGTTCTCACCGAGCCACTTTTGCAACAATTGCTTCCGGTTCTGGGCGAGAACCGGCTGAGCAAGCTCAATGGACTCATGTTGATTCAGAGAGCCCTTATCAAGCAGCATTCCAAAGTACTGGAGAATGTGTGACATCTGACCGGGCTGCTGAGGCAGACGCTTGAACAGCTCTATCGTCTGAGGCGTCCGCAAGAACCCGCGCGGCGAGTCGGCCGCAACCTTTGCGGCTTCCTGGTACTGACCATTTTTGAAAAGCTGTTCAAATCGCGTTTGATAAAGATTGTCGGCTCCGGGGAGCCCTGCGCGTGAGGCCAACTTGATGGCCAGTTCAGTGCCATGGCTCTCAAGGACGTACGGAACGATCGCGTCTTCATCGGCACTAACAAAGAGCACCTGACCCTTCCGGTTGATACCGACAACACCGGTCGAATCCTTGTCGCCGCAAGCCGTGAAAATAGTTTCGCCGGAAATTCTGTTCATAAAGATACACGTCGCGGTCTCCAAGTCGTAAAGGTGGATGAACCCATATTTGGTGATAAGATAGATAATGCCGTACTTTTGAGAGACTTGCAGGGCGACAGGGAAGTCGTTCGCAGCTTCTGGCGGGAAGAAAACGTCGACTGCCTTCTTTGCGAAGACGGGGTTTGTCTCAGCATGGTCGACCTCAACGATGTGGAGCTTTGCGCCGGTGGCGGAGCGGACTGCGAACGTGAACAGCTTGGTGTCTTGGGGCGCACCATCCAACCGGACCGTGCCAAACGCGGCAGCATGCCCCTCAATGGCCTGGCTGATGCCACGGTCCTTGGAGTATAGCTGCATGGCGCCGACAACGCGTCCCTGCTGTTGCGAAATGCCAACCACCACCATCCATTTCCCATCGGCGCTGGTCCGATAGTTGATGATTTGATTCCCCTGCGAACTGTTAGAAAGCCCCCCCCCCCCCAAAGCGGATCCGGACTGAACGCGTACCTGAAGGTTAGTATGGCGGTCAAACACCTTCACCGGTGCTGCCTGAGCTGGGTCGAAGACGTCCCAGTGGTAGATGGAGCTATCTGTGACCAATCCTAGCGACGTCTCGCTGATCCACTTCCAGAAGGCCACGTCCTCCGTCATTGTTGTCGACTTGAGTTTCTGCTTTTGCTCGAGGTCGAATATCTGCAAGGTGCGCGACTGTGCCTTGAGGGCGATGACCTGGCGTGTCCAGTGCATAATGGCACTGTCTGCCTTGATAGGGCGACGGATGACATTATTGCCATTCTTGAGGTCGACGATGAGGACTTCTGGAGACGCGGATTCGTCCTTCTTATCTCGGATGCAGATGAACGAGTCTGATTCTAGCGTCTATCGAGCGACTTGGTTAGTATGACACGCACCAAAGCGGTGAATTGGGCAGGGCGCGGGCATACGCAAGTATTGAAAGTGATGGATGGCTGGTTGACACCAAGGCTGCTGAGCTGGAGCAGCTCCTGGAACTTGATGGGCAAGGCGGGTGCCATGGCAACGTTGATGCGCTCGACTGCGCGCGATCAGCGAAGAGTAGCAGCCAACTTGTCAAAAGTTGCTGGACGAAGGTTGGACGCTGGTGGCCCGAAAGGTGTGCTGAAGGTTGGTCGGAAACTATGGTCAAGCTCCGGACGCAAGAGGAACGACGAAATTAGTGCCGTAGAATCCGCGCAATTGCAGAGACGCTCGGGTACAAAGAAAAGTCGTCTGGTGGAAAAAGAGGCGGCAATTCGATGGGCACGTGAAGATGCAAAAAGGAAGGTATCGTTGAGAATACTGGTGGAATGGAAGGTGGTGGATTGTTTGTTGCAAGAGCCAGCAACGGTATTACTTTTTTGAGTGATCTGTTAAGACCTTTGCGCAGGCAGCTCGCGACTCCTGCTTCTCACTGGCACCAGGGGGGCAGCGTCAGCTGCGGAACAGGGGTCATCAATCCGGCCTAGTCAGCATTCTCGCTTGCTCGCCAATCAGCACCCCCTACAAAGTTTGCCAGACAGCCCCACAGCAACCGTTCCCAAATGCCAGGAGCCTCAGCTTATCGATAAGGCGGCTGCAGGAAAGAAAATCTACAAAATAATTCTTGGTGGTGGATTGTCCCAAGCCGACCAAACTTACGGCATTGCTCGCAAAACCGCTACAATGGGTGTTGGACGTCGTATGCAGAAACAGGGTGCTCCCGAGCCCCTGTCCGAAGAACATTTTGCCAACCTGAAGCGCAAGAAGGGCTTGCCCGTCGACGATGTCCCCGCCGAGGCGCGATCTAGCAAGAGGCGGAGGGCGTCTAAAACGATCAAGCCGCTCAAGGGCAAGAAAGCAGCCACTTCCGCCAATGCGCTCGCTGCGGCGACAAAGCCGACTGGGAAGGCCACCGCTGGCGCAAAGAATGGGAAAAGCGCATCCCTGAAGTCCAAGAAGGGTGCCCCTCTCGCCGCTGATTCGGACGAAGAGATGGACGATGAGTTCGACATAGCCGATCTCGACGGCCTCGACGATTCGGAGATCCCGAAGCTTGGGGACGATTTCATGGACTCTGGCAGCTCGGTATACGACTCGGATGAAGGCGGCAAGAAGGAGAAGTTCGTCTTCTCTGACGATGAGGACGAAGACGAAGAGGAGAGGGAGGAGAAGCTCACAGCCGCCAACATCGAGGGACTCTCAAGGAAGTTGGACCAGGAGCGTGAGGATGAGGCTGCGGAGAACGAGGCAGAACTTCGTCAGGACGCCCTCCAGACCAACATCGAAGGCGACAAGCCTCATGTCCTTAGCGATGACGACGACGACGATGACGAACTTTCGGCCAAGACGAAGGGCCTTCTGGCCCCGGATCTCCAAATGCTGAGGACAAGGATAACGGAGACTATTAGAGTACTTGAAGACTTCGGAAATCTCGCTGAGCAGGGCCGCAGTCGAGTTGAATACACGGACCAAATGTTGAAGGACTTTTGTGCATGTATGCGCTCCGTAACAAGATCCCCTATTCTTTGCCCACGCTGACTTTGATATTTACAGACTATGGGTACAACGAGTACCTGGCTGAGAAGCTCATGTGCGCTTGCAGTTCCCTCTTGAAATAGCGCACCTGTAGCTGACCCCTCACAGCAATCTTTTCCCGGCTCGGGAAGCTTTTGCATTCTTCGAAGCTAACGAGGTATGGGTCTTCGTCGTGCAGAGTATGACCACGGTGTAACTAACCGACGATTAGAGCCCCCGACCTGTCGTTATCCGCACAAATACCCTTCGGACACATCGTCGTGATCTTGCGCAAGCGCTCAGTGAGTATTGTCGCTCAATAATCCCATCGAATTGGCGTGTACTGACTTGCCGTGGCTTTAAGTCAACCGTGGTGTCACTCTGGAGCCCGTTGGAAAATGGTCGAAGGTTGGTCTCCAAGTGTTCGAGTCGACGTATGTGCCCCCCTCCAGCTTTACTTCAGTCCATTGTGCTGATCTATCGCAGTGTACCTTTGGGTGCTACACCCGAGTACTTGGCTGGGCACTACATTCTGCAAGCGGCGTCTTCATTCCTGCCCGTCATGGCTCTCTGCCCCCAGGAGAATGAGCGTGTTCTTGATGTAAGCTCTTGGCCCGCCCATCTTGATGAACCTATACTAACTGGCTTGAAAGATGGCCGCCGCTCCAGGTGGCAAGACCACACATATGGCTGCCCTCATGAAAAATACCGGTGTCATCTTTGCCAACGATCCCAGCAAACAACGTGCCAAGGGCCTAATAGGCAATATTCACCGCCTCGGTGCAAGAGTGAGTTGCGTTTCTTTGGAAAGCTAGACGCGAGTTCATGACTGACGTTCCTGTTTTAGAACACGGTTGTGTGCAACTACGATGCACGTGAGTTCCCTCGGGTACTAGGAGGCTTCGACAGGGTATTGCTCGATGCGCCTTGCACAGGTTCGTTTAATTTATCTTCTCTGTTCGTCACACCTTGCTGACCTGGAGCGTAGGCACTGGTGTTATCGCGAAGGATCCTAAGGTCAAGACCAACAGAGACGAGAAGGACTTTATGACGTTGCCTCACACACAGAAGCAGCTTCTCCTGGCCGCCATTGACTCGGTCAACCATGCAAGCAAGACAGGCGGATACATTGTCTACTCGACATGTAGTGTTGCCATTGAAGAAAAGTGCGCCATCCATTCGGACCCCTTTCATTAGCTGTTGAAACACTGACATGAACCTCCTCTAGCGAGCAAGTAGTTGCCTACGCCCTCAGCAGGCGGCCAAACGTCAGACTTGTTGAGGTAAGCTGGCACCGGGACTTTCCCGTGTGATTTTGGAGAGTGTGTGCTAACCTCCCCTGACAAAGACTGGGCTGCCTTTTGGCAAGGAAGGCTTTATCAATTTTATGGGCAAGGAGTTCCCTCCCAGTATGAAGATGACACGCCGGTTTTACCCACATTTGTACAACGTCGACGGTTTCTTCGTCGCCAAGTTCCAGAAGATAGCCCCGACACCACCCAACGCTGTCCTGGCCGGCGGCTACAAGGAACAAGGCGGCAAGTCTAGCGATGCCATCGCTGCCGAGACCGAGATTGTGGATAAGACGCCAATTGGTGCCGAGTGCGAGACCCAGGACGAATTCGGCGACTTCAACGAGGAGCAGGATAAGGACTACATTGACCGTGCGAAGCGCAATGCGATGCGCAGGAGAGGTTTGGATCCTCGCGCTCTGAATCAAACCGGAGCCAAGAAGCCCAAGGCACCCGAGGCCGAGAAGAGCGAGGACGAGGCGAAAGAGAGCGAGCCTAAGGAGGCCACCAAGCCAGAGATCAAGAAGGCTAAGAAGAAGGAACCGAAGAAGGAGCCGAAGGAGGTGAAGAAGGCAGAAGCCACCAATAAGGACACCGACTTGAAGAAGGACGCCAAGAAGGCGAGCAAGAAAGAGAAAAAGGCCAAGAAGTAGTAGGCTTGATGTTTGTTAGATGTGACATATATCCCGTTGGGGCATTTTATCGTTGAGCATTTGAGCCGCTGCATATTTGAGAGTTCTGTTCCGAGTGGTTCGATCATCACGTCCAAAACGTTGACCATTTCAAACCAGCCTGGGTCGAACGGGGAATCACGGCGTTTCCGTTGCGCCAACTTGATCGCTCACCCACCGCACTTTGCCTCCTCATAGACTTACTTGCTAATGAGGTCGTTTGACGCTGACATATATCATCATGACTCAATTGCAAAGCAAGCAAGGACATGGGCACGCAAACTGACACCAAGCACAAGCATTACAATCATGGAGTGGCTGTTTTTTGACAGCGCACAAAAGAAAGTTATCAATGGTATCGAAATGTACGTTCAATCATTGCGGCCATCCCCATGGAGAGAAGGGGGGCAACCGCACCCAAGATCGTCCGCTGTGATTCTGTTCTCCATTCTGCCCGAAAAATTTCGAGTTGGTCTTGGGCCCAGCCAAACGAGTAAACTCGCTGGGGACCTCTCAGTCGAAATAAATAGTTTCGTGTGAATGTGGTTATTTGCGTTGTTCAATATTGTAGAAAAGAAGAGAAAGAGTAAGAGCGAAAATTTGGACTGGCGAATTTATGGTGTTTGCGCTCTCCAGCCACACCCAGCCGGATCCACCCTCGGTGGCTGTTAGGTGGGGGTAGTGGGTGGGGTCAAAGCCACATGCTTGGTTTCGGGCCGCCTGACCTCACCGTTTCCAAGGTCAAGAAAGTCAGTTGGCCAGCTCCCCTGACTCCGACAAGGCCGAACAACGGCAATTCCGGCTTGATATTCTTCTCCGCGATCCAATCCTACCGCCGCAGCGAGGAAAGACGAATACCCAACGCCATGAACCCCACACAGACTCTCCCGCGGTTTCTGCTCCCCAGATTGAGCTGGGGCGGTGCATCGTCAATAGCGAGCCGATCCCGAGCATCGACAGCCATACTCCAGCAACAACCAAGGACAGGGCAACAGAATGGAGGGCTACGGCAGGCCTCTGGGAGGTCATTTCATACAGGGCGCGCGAACGGGGCGTTGTGCTTCCAACATCCAACTGTTGTTACCAGCAGCGGCATGGCAGGGGGCTTGGGGAAGCCCTCCAACGCCCCGTTGCTGCGGCGCTCGTTCCAAACTTCGCAGGCACGGAGACGGGACCACCACTTCGACACGCTCAAGTTCGTGCAGCGGCTGGAGGAAGAGGGCTTCACGGAAGAGCAGTCGGTAGCCATGATGAAGGTCCTGAACGACGTGATAGAGGAGAGGTAACACTGCCCCTGCCCTGCCCTGCCCTGCCCCTTTACCATCCCCCGCCCCCCCAGCTAACATCTTCCCTCTAGCATACAAAATCTCACACGCACCATGGTCCTTCGCGAGGACTCCGCCAAGGCGACGTACACGCAGAAAGTCGACTTCGCTAAGTTGCGAAGCGAGCTTCTCTCCGCCGACAGTACGGAGTCCAACACGACGAGAGCAGCACACGAGCGGCTGAACAACGACCTCGCCAAACTTAACAGCCGGTTGCGCGACGAGATTGGGCGCACGCAAGCTAGCGTCCGGCTCGATCTGAATCTCGAGAAGGGCCGGATCCGCGAGGAGGCTGTGTCGCAGGAGCTCAAGATCAAGGAGACGGAGACCAAGATCGAGCAGGAGGTGGCAGCGCTGCGCCAGCAGCTGGAGCAGGTCAAGTTCCAAACGCTGCAGTGGCTTATGGGCGTGTGCACCGGCTTTGCCGCTCTTATGCTCGGCGCTTGGCGGTTGTTGATGTGAATTACGTACACAAAGCGGGCCATACATGTAGCGAGCGTTTGTCTGATTAGGATACGTCATGGCATGGCATAATCTCATTTGTTTTTGAAGCCAGATGGTTCCCAGGCGTCGTGTCTTACGGGACTGTCTCCGTCGGCTATGCACTTCGTACAACTATTATGTTCTACGATGGTGCTGACCAAAAGAAACGGTCTCTCGTCTTCGTGTGGCCTATCTTCCTCACGCGGCTCTGTGCCGGAACAGCAAGGCCTAGGCTTACCATATTCCAGGCCTTGATTGCATTGCAAAATGGGGTTTCAGCATACAGGAATTCCCAGAACGCAGGTAGGCCTGTTCGGAATGGGGGATGGACTATAACAGCAGAAGCCATGGACTACTTTGACAGTAGGAACGCATCTTCCGCACTGGCTGAAGGGAACCTTTTATTAGCCTGAGCCTTCGTAACTTACCCTACTCCCATCAAAGATCATATCTCACAGGGCCTCTACATGTTTAGCGTTATTTAGGGCAAAAACTGGGGCTTTCTGTGTGGCTGGCCGGTTACTGGTACATGGAATGGGATGGGTCTTTGGCCTTCGGCTAATGGAAGTAACCTTCTCGGCTGGAATCACTGCGATTTTAGACCCTCGTGAGAGGGCGAGACATCCTCTGAGCTAGCCAATCGAAACGTCACCATCCCAAGCAAGTCTTCGTCCAATAAGGGGGCATTTCAAGGAAGGTTCCGTCCCTCATTGTCAGAACTAAATTTCAAGAGCCGGGCATGGCAGATGAACAACAAAGACCCGGCAGTTGCCACAAGGCTATTCAGATCCCGATTCATCTGAGCATAGGGTCACAAGGCAAGTGTTTCAACAAAGGTTAAGTCAGCATCAAGTCACGAAGCAGCTCCCAAGAGGTTCAGGTCAAGAGTTCGAACGAGTTGAAAGGGGAAAAAATCCAATTGAAAATGACAGAGACCATCCAGCTAGGCCAAATTGTATCCTACTATATGACCTGTAGCAAAAGAAAATGAGGCTGCTGCCACGGTGCAGCGCCGTACTATATACTACACTTGCCAGCCTTTCCCGGGCTGCCTAGTGTCTGTCCCGACTTGTACCTTCTTGATGAGGAGAGCAAAGTGGTCCTTGAGAAAAGAAGAAGTGCTGGATGCTCTTGCTGTCGTAATGCTAAATGTTTTGTACTTCGAAGTGAATAGGAGCCATGAAGTCACCCCCGCGTCATCAAATGCTTGGTTTTCTCACTCGGATCGAGTAGAGAGAGAAGACAAGTATGAGACGTCTGTTGGAGAGAGAGATCATTAGCAAAAGGAAATGACAGTCAAGGAAAAGATAGGGGGTGGCTCACTTATTTGGAGTGAGTGTCGACGATGGAGCGGGCGACGCTGAGGATGGCGTGGAGGTCGCGAGTGGCGTAGGTGCAGGCACCATCGGGGGTGTTGCAGGCAGCCTCGGCATCAGCGTAGCGCTTGACGCGAGCCTCAGGGTCGAAGGGAAGGCTGCGGGGCTGCTCGCCACCCTCGATGGAGCTGATGACGGCCTCGGCAGCGCGCTTTGCCTTCCAGCAAGACTGGCCGGGGCGGAGGCACCACTGGGGGTCGGCATCACGCTTGGCCTTCCAGCACGACTGTCCAGGGCGCAGGCACCACTGGGGGTTGGCGTCACGCTTGGCCTTCCAGCAGGA
>Ga0247770_1000838_pt1 | contig 28114 bp, 30 predicted proteins | sample UWRJL136409B6_FD_179943 | JGI IMG/M metagenome (GOLD analysis project Ga0247770, IMG submission 179943) | Plant litter microbial communities from Arlington Agricultural Research Station in Wisconsin, United States - UWRJ-L136-409B-6 | ecosystem: Environmental > Terrestrial > Plant litter >... | reverse complement strand
GGGCGGCGGCGGCGGTGGTGGTGGTGGTGGGTTATTTCCTACCGTCTGCGCCTATACAGTACGTAAGGTATGGCCCTCGGAGAGGGAGGTGATGGTGTTGACGCCACCGGGTGATGGCATCGCCTTGCTGGCAGACGGTATCCTCTCGGAGCCCGCCATTTCTCCCAGCTCATGGGAATAGGCATGATCGGAAGTAAGTCCCACCAGCCTGGCATTTCCCGATCGTGGCGTTTCGCTTTCACTCCAGTCTAGTCATTTTCTTTTCTTTTTGAGTCAAGTTTGCCTCTCGTCTTTTCGCTGTGCTGCCATTCCATTCTTGACACTCACCCTCCTGCTGCTGCCAAAGCGTTTCAAGACCCTCCCCGCGAAGTAGGCCAAAGTGTGTCAAAAGACAGAAAGCGGCGCCAAAGGGGGTGTTTGCCCCTCCTCAGCGTCGCACCAGAAACTCGCTGTTGAAAACACCGAACCCCGCCGCGCGCAGTACACTGCAGCGCAGCGCAGCAGTCAGTCCTCTGGCCTGTCCGTGCGCTAGACACTTATCGTCGTCACGGGAGGGTGATTTTCATTTCTTTTCTCCTTTTCTCCCTGGCATTCAGTGCAGTAGGTGCGGTGCTATCACGACAGGATCGATACGAGGGGAATATGTGGTTCAGTTATACGTGCTGGGTTGTTCACACACCGACTTCAATGCGGGGAACGATTCCACAGATCCCGGGCATTTTGATCGTCTTGTTTCCGACGAGTAGAGGGGGCTGGTATGTCCAGACCAGGGTTGATGGTGACATGGAGCGCGAGAGTTTGGTTCTGTGGTTCCTAGGAATCCCGAATCCCAACCAAGGCAGGTAGGTCGAGGCTCACTTGTGAGGATGGATCGACGTGATGTGGTGGCGGGGGTGTGTGAGGAGCCTGAGAGGGAAGCAAAAGACAACGCCCAGAAGGAAAATTGTCAATGCGGCAGCAGCGGTTCTCGTGTCACCCACCCACCAGCAATCCGTGCTACCCTCCAAAATCGGGACGGTCTTCCTTGCCAATCACTGTCGGTGTCGGTGCGCCCGAGGCAAAAAACGAAGAAAAAGAGACCGACCTCGGGAATGGCATGGGCTGTTCGGCTTCCGAGACATCGGGTCGGCAATGGACTAGTCCGTAGACTCGGACCTGGACCTGGGGAAGAGAACGGACTGGTGGGGCACGGCCTCCCCACGGCTGTCCTTGCGGTTAGCGTATTGGGAATAATGGCTCGTCCTGCAGAGAGCTAGCTGCTGTAGGTACCTACCTCCCTACTACCTATCGGTCTATCTGTCTAGCTGCCGGCCACACACCCTCTTCGGGGCAGATCAAGATGCGCGGAAGCAATGCGGTCTGTGCCCACGCTGCCCGTTGGGGGTTGGTGGGTGCTTGTTCTGGCCTGGGAGGGTGTGTGGGATATGCACAGAAGCCACACACGCATCTGTCTTGGGGTTTGGGGGCCCCCCATTGACGGCTGTCCTTCCAATTGAAGCTGTTCGTCCCACGTTGACTGAGGAGCTGGGAGCTGAAGCTGCTGGGTTGTGTGAGTTGCTTTCGATATTTCGGAATAGGGGCAAGTGGGTGGGATTTACGGTGGGCGGCCTGTCTGTTTGTGTGTGTTAGATTATATTGGCGCTCATCTGGGAACGACTACGAGGTCGGTTTCCGAGTTGTCTGCCGACGACGGACTCAGGGCTGGAGTCAGGGGAAACTCAAGTCGTCCATCGGGATCCCTCCGCATCGTCTCGTTGACTAGACTACCCTACCCTGAGCCTACGACCAGAACCTTCCAACCGACATCTTGTTCTGTTACACACCCATATCCGATTCTAGAATTTCAAGCCGTAGAAGATAGGTACATACCGACGCCGCGTGGACTACCAGTCCGCGGCGTATCGGCGTCGTGCAGAGTCTGAGACACCAAACAATGATTGTTGGAAACCAACGGGGTTGCATTGCATCTCGACCAGTCGCCATCTGCCATGTTTGGTTTCAAACTACACTTGGCACCTGAAGTAACCAAATGGCTGTGGGGGTCGTTATATGTGATATAAGCGTTCGTTGATTAAGGTAGGTATATTCAGATGGTTAATTTGGTGACTCGATTGCAAACTGTTTGCTTCATGTTTGAGGTTTGAAGTCAGGAATGGGATGGAGAGTTGTGCTTGGGCCTTGGATGGGCAGTGGAAGGGGTTTGAAAGATAGGTATTGCAACTGTTTACTCTAGTAATACTTTTGTGTGTGGAGAAAGTTATATGGAAGTCAATGAGTGCTTGCCCATGGCCTGAATTGTTCGCCCATTGTTGGCACAGTGGTATTCAGCACAAATCAACTGTTGCCATGGGCCTGAGAGCGAGTTCCCTGTATTAGAGTCCATATTTCATGGTACAGTCTGACCCAACTGTAGATTCAGACCAAGAGCAACGAAGCAAAAGGGCAGACAGCTAAGTCTACGTATTGTGGCGTTTGTTAGTCCCCTAAAGTAAAATAGAGAGGAAGTGTTTTTGAGGTTCGGGCATGTGCAAAGAGGGACCTATGCATCTCACCACGCTCACGTTGTCGCTCTGAGATGGACTCACCACGCAGAGCCTACTGTCAACCTTCTTCTTTGAAACTCGCACACGCTAAACTGAACGAAGCCGGTACAAAGGACTTACAGTTCGTTGTGTTGGGCTAGACTTTCAGTTTGACAAAACAGGCAAGGTTTGTCAGATGGTAAATGGAGCTTCTGAGTGGAGAATGAAGTATAGCTGCCTAGTTGGATCCCGTGGGGAGTCACTTGCTGTACTGGGATATATCGTAATTCTCATGAAAGTCGGGCAGAGGACCAACTGGCAACCTTCATCTACATCTTCACCAGCAAAATGAATTGTTACAGCAACATGAACTAGCACCGGGGGGCACCCGTATCACATATCTCTCGAACAACAAAGCCGGACTTGTTACTCCAGCACGTTTTTTGATAGCTGGTTCAACGTATCTTATTGTTCCTGCCGTTCTTACAACTATTCAGCACGATACAAGTAACTCATCACCCAGCTCGACAGACACATCAAGCCATATTCGCACTGCAAAACAAAGTTCAGGTTGCTGACAGTACGTCATATCAGATGACAAAGCAAAAAGAACCCTAATAGGTCCATTTGGAGGAGCTGGGAATTGAACCCAGGGCCTTTCGCATACAAAGACAAACGGGCATGCGAAGCGAACGCTCTACCCCTGAGCTACACCCCCTTTTATTGGGTGAGCTCGCTTGCCCTTCTGCGCCCTTTCGAAGCTGCGCGCCCCGCCTGACCTGACCGCCGTGCACCTGACCGCTCACCACCAACTCAAGAGCCCACGCCGCATCGACCATGGCCCGCTCGGACGAAGCAGAGGCCTTCTTTACCGCGGTGTACCGCGCCGTCCAGGAGATTCCCTATGGGAAAGTCACCAGCTACGGGCACATCGCCAAGCTGGTCGGCACACGTACGTCATGCCATGTCATGCCATCGTCGTTCCTTCCTCTTTCTCACCGAAACATCTCCCCCTTTCCATCATCCACCCCCTCTTATCACCTCCCCATAAGTTGCAACTAGCAGCTCAAGCTAACCCCGCCTCTCACCAGCCCAGCGCCCCCGCCAAGTAGGCCTCTGCCTCAAGCACCTGCCCTCCGACCCCTCCCTGCGCTTCAACCACGACAACGTCCCCTGGCAGCGCGTGATCAACGCCAAAGGCGTGATTTCACCACGGTGAGTCCCTCCTCTACTTGCCCTTAACCTAAACTCACCCTTTTATAACTAACAACAATCACAGATCCCAGCCCTCCGGCTCACTCAACCAAGCAGCAGCGCTCCAAGCCGAAGGCGTAACCGTGACGAACGGCGCGCTAGGCGAGCTGATCGTGGATTTTGCTGAGTTTGGATGGTTTCCGCGCGTTTTGCCATCCGAAGCCGCAGAGGGAGGGGGTTCCTCGTCTGGGGATGACGATGGAGAGGAGGGAGAAGAGGGAGAAGAGGGAAGTAACAGCGATGATGAGGGCGGTGGTAGGGAGTAGTTAGTGGTGGGTTGGTGGCAGCGTGTTTGGAATGAGGCGGTGGTGGTGGTGTTGGGTTAGAGGGACAGGCTAAGGGACAGAACTGCAATGCAGAACCAAGGTCCGAACAGGCATTACTCATGGAGCAAGAGTAGATCAAAATATTTTGTAGCTCTTGTGTCTACGGTGCCTACGCGCTGTTGCGTATCTCACGATAATCGCTAGCCCTACATCTAGAGCCTCGGACCTAGTTATCGAGACCCGGAGCCATATTCCCGCCAAACCTGTCCCGTTGTCCTGTCCCATCCGTGAGACTGGGCTCGATGCAATCCCATTGCCCAGCTTAAAACAATTCCACCAATTCCATACCTAACCCCGAGTTGTTCGTCGACGTTTCGCGACATTGCCTACAGGGGTCTCTGCCTCTGTGGCAGTGTGTTCATCTGCGTCATCGCCCCCATTATTAACATTATTGCCGCCTTCGTCTCGCGCTTGAGACGCATCTCTGTGCGCGCTCGCCTGCCTTGTACTGGTCCCAGTCATGGCGCCTGCCCTGCCGCCCGTACGTCGCACTTCGGCCGACCGTAGCTCACTAAGCAGCTTTTCCACCTCGCTGAACATGGCCCGAGCATCGTTGACGACGCCAAACTCGTCTACTTTATAGCCGAGCGCGGCGTCGTGGGCGTGCGCGCCACCTCCCTCCGCATCGTCGCCTGGAGACTCCTCATCCCTGACGAGAAAGGAGGGACCCGGTCCGTGGCCGTGGTCGGGGTTGTACATGATGGCATTGGAGAACATGTGCGCGAACTCGCGGTCGAGCTGGCCGCTGTTGATGATCCCCTTGGGCGGCATCAGGCCCTCGCTCACGGGGAGCCAGACACTGCTAGTGTTTGGATCGCCTCCCGGCAGGGCCACGGCCGCTTGAGACGCTGCCCTGTTCCCGGCGTTGATCGCGGCCTTGATGCTCTTGAGGTCCTGCGGCTGTAGAATTACCTTACGATACCCAGGCGCATCCTTCTCGCGAATAGGCGCTGCAAACATGTTGGCGAAGCGGTGGTGGATGATCTGTTCCATGGCCGACCCGCAAACCTTGTTGAACTGCCGTGTCCAGAGCACTTCGGTGGGCGCTTCTGCCGGCTGTACTGCGGAGGTAGGCTCGAAGAATTGGCGATTCCCTACCGGAGTTTGCACCGGAGTCGGGGAGAGCTCTTCGCGTTTCCGCTTGGCGTGGCGTGGGGCCTGCCGACGACCGGCTACGCTTTCATCTGCGGTTGTGTCGCCTGTCTCTGTCAACGGGCGCGGAGTGGTAACCTCGTCCTTAATTCTGGTCGGCTCAGGCTCGTTCGCCTCGGCGGTGGGTGGTACGGTCGTAGGCGCTGGCGAAGAAAGGACCGGTGGGTCGCCCGCTGGCGGTAGAGCCAACGGCGGCGCAACTGGTTTAGGTGGGGAGACAACGTCCGAGGCTCGCGGGGTATTGCGTGGGCGACCCGCCTTCCGCTTAGGAGGCGTCGCGGTAGGCTGCTCCGGAGCACGTACTGGTGATGCTTTCTTTTGCTCCTCCTGTGCCTTCTTTGGCTCCTGGTGTGGTGCCTTCTTTGACTCCGGCTGTGGCGCTTTCTGTGGCTCTTCCTGCGGCGCTGGAATGGGCGGTGCGGTCAAAGGTGAGGCGGTAGCCGGGAGCACCGCCGGCTGAATCACAGGACTTAGCTGCTCATATGCAGGACTCTCTGGTATGTCTGTCGAGAAGAGAGACGCAGGGTCCTGGATTGGCGTTGAAGGCGTAGACACTGAACCCCATTTTGTATTGCTGCCAGTAACAAGCCTTTGGGACAAAGTCGCAGCGGGTGTCTGTGGAGCAAAAGGAACTGGTGTGATTCTGGTTGGCGGAGCGGGTGTTGGAGTGCCAGGTAACCGTTGGGGCAGGATACGGTCTGGGACCGCCGGACGGGGTGCTGTGTAGGGAGAACTATACCCTCTCTGGACATCTGGCTGTGGGAAAGCTGGGGAGGGAGATGCGGGTTGCGATCCAAGCTGGGGTTGTGAAGAGGGAGGCTGGAGAGGCTGGTTGGAAGCCCGCGGAGGCGGAGGCGGAGGCGGAAGTTGCGTGGCTCCGGGATGAGGTCTCTGCAGCGCCGGAGCTACGGGTGGTGTTGGCACAGGCGTCGGTACAGCCGAGCGCCCCTGGACAGGCTGTGTATATCCTTGCGGGAATATAGCGTGAGGCGCCCTGCTCGGTTGAGCGCCGGGTGCTAGAAGCGGTGGCCGATTCGCTGGCACACCACCGGGCTCAACTGCCGATCTGGCGGGAGCTGGCTGCAGCGTAGGAGGGTATTGTCCGGCAGGCTGAGGGGATGCCAGCACTGGTGGTGACATCGACTTAGCCGACTGCGCTTGCAAGGGCCGCGGGGCTGGCTGAGGGATCCGTTGTTGAGGCAAAGGCTGTGGTGGTTGAACGAGTCCTTGGGCCATCTGCTGTTGGTTCGGGGTCTGCACTGGACGTGCCATGGCCATGGGTCCGCCTGGTTGGTATGGAGGCTCCCATTTCAGCTGACCCTGAGCAGCAGGCTGGGACGTAGGTGGTAGGGGAGGGGGAGGTGTATCCTTCGGTTTCACATCTTCGGGCCGTTGAAGCCCCTCTGCAGCGCTATGAACTGGAGGAGGTGGCGCTACTGGTGTGGACGGAGGTAGTCCTTGTGGCAACTGGAGGACTGGCGACACGCCGCTCGGGGGCTTTGGCGCACTCGTTAGAGGCTGAGGGAGGCCTTGCGGCTCCGATTGCGGTACCGTCTGAGGCTGCTCCAAAGCTGGCGCAGGAGGGGCCGGGCTTGTTGCCAGTGGTTCAGCCTGTGAAGGAGGTGCAGACCCTGTTCCGGGGGCAGTTGGCTGCACAGTGTTTTGCGGCAGCAATGTCGGATGTACCTGAGCCCGTGGTTCTGGCTGGGGCGATGCTCCGGGAGATGGGCCCACGACGCCATTAGCGACCGCTGGGACATTCTTGACCAAATCCTCTTTGGTGATAGCCGAACTCTTCGGCGCAAGGTCCTTGTGCACAGCATTGTTCCTCTCCTGCTCTTCTAACGTCGCAATGCGTTCGCCCACCTCGAGATACCGCTGTTCCAGATTCCTAATGGCCGCAACCGTATTCTCGACGTAGGATTCATAAACTCTTCGATGCAGTTTCTCGATGACTTCGACGTGGAAGATGGCTTCCTCGAACTTTGGTCTCGGGGGCGGCTGGAGCTTGCGCTTCTTGGATGTGGGCGACGAGCCTCCATCGGGCCGCGGTGCAGCATCGACTTCGCACTTTATCTGATCCCACAGCAGGTCCAAGAATCGCTCCTGCAGCGCCTTGGGGCTCAATCGGTCGGCGTTGAATGTCGCCCCGGTTCGTACGGGCCCGGCACGGTTGAGACGCTTGGAAATCTCCGTAAACGCATTCTCGTCCAGCCCATATTTGGCGATTCCGCGGAAGAGCAGGAGAGTCTCGAAAGCCGTATAGGTAGTATTATTCATGCCCCAGACTCCGCCTCGCCGGGGACCGCGGGGCCCGTCTTCACGCCTCGGAAGTAGGTGAATCGGCGCCACGATCTAGATTTGAACGCGTTAGCTGGCATCCGCCCGGGGCCTGGTTGGGCCGTCGCGACGTCCTCGTTGCGCGTCAGTCACGCACCGGCGGCCTGGGACAAGGCTTTGTGGATTGGATGGCGGGGATGGGGAAGTGGTTTGGGGGCAAAACGTGGCGTGCGGGATGCGTCAAAGATATCCGCCGGCGCTGTTCTGAATCGTCGTAATTGAATTTTTTTTCTCGTCGCAATGGTTGAAGTCACGTGAATTGGCGGTTTGCGACGGTTGATTTGGGTTTGCAGGTCGATCCGAGGGTCGGCTCCGGTTGGTGATGAAATGGATGAATTTGTTGCGCTGGGAGGCGTTAGGCGAACGGGCGGGAGCTTGGCTTTGCCTCAGCTCTGCACGTGATGGGTTTGCTGTTGAGGACGCACAGACGCTGCAGCTGATAAGATTGCGTTCGACGAACACGGCTGCCAAGTGGAATGGGATTGCTCCTCCAGCAAGGTGATGTCAAAACAACTGCCTTGCATTCAATATCGATATCGCACGGGCAAGTAAACTCAGGTATTTGGGGTACTTCGCGTGTGACAGCCTGTGCTACGGCGAGAGTTCCTCAAGTTTTGCCCACTGTCGTTGCAAGTGGAGCCGTCCCCTTTCCCGCCCAAGGTGAAGGGGACTGGGCAGGGAATCCTGAACTGGGCTTGCTCTGAGATCTGGGGCAGAACTGGGGAGCTTGTTGAGACATAAGGAGACAGCTAGTTGTACCCGTTGGATCGCGACATCACAAATGCTTGAAGCACGATGCCTCAATAGCCAATAACCAGAACTGGTTCACCACACTCTAACGCAGCTCTACGCTGTTGTTGAAGACATTTCCCAGAGATGTGATCTCGATGGCATGAAAGGATGCGGCCCGGCCCTCCAACCCCCAGGAAAGACAATCGGGCCCCTCCTGGAGCCATCTCCCCACCCGGTTGCGGCCCTTGCTCACCCTGTCAGATCAAATCATCCAAATGAAGACAGCGATCGTGGTGTGAATGAGCTTGGTGACAACCAGCATTCCAGAAGACTCGCAAACCCGGAACAAAGGATACAGCCAAGTCATGCAAAAAGGCCTGGAGGCCAAACCCGCTCCTTTGTGAGCCCTGTGCGACTCGAAAACCTATCAAGGCAACGTTGGCCCAATGTTAGGTCCCGACGCCTGATGACGGGATTCATGCGTCCATGATTTGCGGAATCGCGGCTTCCCTCTGATACGGGGTCGTCATGCCAAAATCACCTTCGGGTGACAACTCCATCCAGCATACCTGAATATGCAGTCTTGCGCCGACTGCATACGGGACCCGGGACCGCTGCGGTCATCAGCAGGCAAGAAGGCATATTATCAGTAGATAGGAGATAGGCAGGGAGGCAGGAGATGCCGCCTCGCCCACCGCGTGAGCAGTTGCCGGTAGTGATACAAGTCAGCAGGATGGTTCTTCAGGCATATTACACAATATCCAGAACAGCAGGAGGTCATCCCTTTTATTTCACTCCAAACTCGTCTCGTCCAGCGGTTCCACGAGTCACACCGGATGAAGGAGTGATCCACCTCATCTCCCCCCGCCCGATCTGCTGAACCACTCAAACCTGACTCTCCGCCCGCGCAATTCGTGCATTCATTGCATTGCGAGCCCCTCAGCGGCCAGTGCGAGCCCACAGGGCCGGATTGGGTTACCCCAGCTTCAACCCGCCAGGCCCTGTCAGGAGGCGTCGCACAGCAGCGTAGCGTGCCGCTTGCCGCTTGCCAGCCAGCTGGGATCCATGCCATTGCTTAATTAACAGCATCGATCGGGGACCTGTCCAGCTCGCAACGCTCTTGACCCTTTCGACCCTCAAACTCACCTACAACACAACTCCCCGAAGCCTCACCCGCGCTCGCCACAAAGTTTACTTCCGCCTTCTGCGTCATTATCAGCCCTCAAGGACTCGCTCTTCGTTTCCGCCAAAATGAACAAGACAGACGAGGAACTCGACCGCGACTGGAAGCCCAGTGGCCGCCGTCCGCAATCGTGCGTTTTCCACCCCCTTTATCTCTTGTCTGAAGCCGCCACGGAGCGGGGATAGGCGCAAAACGGTTGCTGACTAGAATCTCTGGCACAACAGGACCATCGCCCGCTCTTTCTCTGCAGAGCTTATGGACATCTTTCGCATTGAGAACAGTGTCGCCGACTTGGACGAGAAGGTGGACAAGCGGTCAGTCCCTGCACCCGTGCACACTCCCGCGGACAATGGGGACAATCCCGGCTGACCTTATTGTTGCAAAACTACAGGAAGCAGCAGCTCAACTCGCAGACCTCGGAGCTCGAGGCCCTCGAGGCCCGCATCCGCGAGATGGAGCAGCGCCTCAAGACGCAGGCGCCGAACCCTAACGGGAGGCCCAATGGGAGCCCCCGAACACAGCGGCCGCCTGTGGCTAACGCATTCGACGACCCGAACGCTCCCCCGCCGCTCCCCGCAAAGGACAGCGAGCGCCAACACAAGTACAGCGGCCGCCGGCCAGGCACCGCCCGAGAGAGCCAGCAGGCGGTTCAGGGAGCTCTCCCGCCGACACCCGTAGGGTCCGAAGGTGAATGCAACCCCGTTGCAGCCCCCCGAACAGTCCCCAGATCGTCAACACGAGCACGTCTGGGTGGGTCCAACACCGTCGCTGGCGTCATCTCCTCCTCCTCCTCCTCATCCATTGCACGAGTCCAAGGGACATCCGGGGACGATTCGGGCTCTGCCAAGTCAATGTCTGAGAGCCTAACATTTGCTGACTATGTGGTTGTGTCTCGACCAGACGGTGATGGTGAGAAGGATTCCTAGATTTTGCTTTGAGCTCCCGACAAGCGCCTCATCTCTGCCTCGTCGCCCCTTATCTCGTTTGCGCTTCGAGCGAACTATACCCCTCTCCCGAGAGATTTCAATGACGGACAGGATCTGGCTTCTTTGCACTCCCTTGGATTTCATGCACCCGACTTCCCTCTCCTCTGGCGATAGTTGCGGATAGAACGGCAGACACGAATGCGACGATGATTCTTCTTCTTTCACGCACACCACGCACACAACGACGCTCATACCCCACGTTAGACTTTTAATTACACCAGAGCAGCCAAGCGACTCAGGCTCCTTTTCGGGGAACGCTCCATTCGCTCGACGGTGGACACCGCTCTTTGGGATCTCCAATACTCGGACCAAACGAGGAAGGGGCCCGGGCCGCTCCTTTGCTGTGGGTGGATGCAACGCACAAACTTTACATACGGCATCATACTTGCGCCAATATGTCCATCGGGCCTTGGAAAGGTGATCATCATTCTTGATCATCCCACCGCCATCCTCACGGGGACCATTAATCCCTTCCGGTCCCCCAGAGCGCTTCATGTTACGAACTTTTGGCTTCTTCATTCTCAGAGCAGTCTCCATGATAGTAGGGTTTAATCTGGGGCGTTTTTATCTATTTTTCATTCATGATTGTTTGCGCCGTTCCTCCAATGTCGCTTGCGGGGGGGATTCGGGAATTGCATCTTGAATGAGTGGGGTCCACGTCTTGCTCCCTGATCCTTGGCGACGGGGAGATGCTCGCTTGTCACAATCCGAAGAGGTGGAGGCCCTGTACATACGATACATAGGTAACCATATGGATGGAGTTTTCGAAGCAGTTATATCGCAGCGCACCTTGGGAGTGAATTTTCCCCCCCGGTACAAACAAGGGAAGGGCTTCATTCCAGTTGCGCTATTCGCAACTCCTCAGAAGCATGTGATCGCGCCTCGACGCCCCAATAGAGTATTGGAATCCCTTTCTTCCGAACCCCAGGCAGAAGCATGATCCTTACTCCGTATATCGAACAGTAGAAACTCTCACAGGACAAGAAAGTGCAGCTTTCCCTTCTTTTCCATCCTTTTCCCCGAAAGACCGGGAAGCCCCTCTAACTCATCGGAGAGCCCAGCGTCGTATTGAGAGCGAGAGCCGCATGGTTCCCGGACCGGCAAGCTAACCAGACACTCCTTGAAATGCAGGTCATCCCACTCCGAATTATGCCGGGACATTCAGCCGCTTATGACAGCAGAGCTACTCAACCACAATAATCCCTTCAAACACGAAATCATCGCGAATCAAACACGCGTATCCCGCAGGCCACTGAGGGCGAAGAAGACGCCGGATTTCAGTGAGTAGAAGTCGAATGAAAAATCGCATCATTTGCGCGACTCTATGATATAAAGGCTATAAAACATCGTTTCAATGCTCCGGGCGTGCTACCAAGACCCCTCGAAATGCTAACCTCCTTAGATGCCACCAAGGGCTCTAGATAAACTACCAATGCCTGTGTACATGAAAGCAGGACCTCTCAAGATGCCACCAATGCCTCTGGGCATATCACCAAGGCCTCAGAACTCAATTCAGATCCTTGTTCGCAAATCCAACACGCCGGCCAGCTACATCAAACACGGCAAAGAAGGCCTTGAGGAACACATCCCCCAAGATCCCAAAAGGCGTGCCAAAGTTGCCTTGTAGGCCTCCCATACAACGCGAACCATCCAAGTCCGTGTAATTGATGTACCGTCCGGGAACCGTCGCAGTCCAATTTCCAAGCTTCATGTTGAAGTCTGGAAGAATTGTATCACAGGGATAGGTCCAAAGTCCGAGCGTTGAATTGAAGGTGGCATTTTGAACTTCGTCGTAATAGAACCGCACGATGTCGTCGTCCAGCATCAGCAGCGTGGTGCCGGTATCGGCGATGGCCGACCATTGCGAGAAGTACCACCAATCCGAACTATCGACGTTGAATCCGGTGAAGTTGAACTGCCAATACTCGGCGCGACGAGACAGCGGTGACCAATGGATGTCGCCGTTGTACTTGGTCTTATCGATGGTGCCAAACGTGTACGTGCCCTCGGCGTGGTACTTGAGGTCCGTGGTGAAGAGATTGCGCTTGAGGATTGACGACATCTGCCTGAGGACAGTTTTCTGCTTGGGCTCGACCTGGCTCTCGAGACCGAAGGCGAGGCCAAATATTCCGCACATCGCGAGATCCTGAGCCATCTCCGACGAGACGTCCACGGCCGACTCAACGACGGCGTCGGGAATGGTGACTCCCCCAAATGAGATGGTATCCTTCCAGGCATGACCATACGCGAAGCTTCCATCTCCATACTGGATCGACCAAGTGGCATTCGGGATTATGTGAGCTGTGGAAGAAGAGCCAGGTACCCATCCGGTGCGGTTTTTCAGGTCTGCGGCCTTCGTCTCGGAGGAATAAACCCAGCTATTGCATGCGTGTCAGCAACTACCCTACCGCTTCTGAAAGAGATGGTCGGTGACTTACAAGTCGGAAGAACCGGTGTCGAGATCCAGCAGAAGCGTCTGCGGCGGCGTGCCTATGCCGATGGGAGTCAAATACTCACGGTCATCACTTTGCGAAATGGCGCTCACAACACCAGCTATTCAGAGTCTACGTTAGCTTCGACCAAGGACCGGTGTTGAGGCACAGAGATGCTGGAGGGTGCTTGGGAGATATGCGGAGAGATATCAAATGAAGGCGGGAAGCATCAAAGCTGGCAGCGGTAGATTATGGAAGATGTTGGGGAGATTTGAGGGGCCCTGAGAAGGTACCAGCGAATGCTTCTTCTGCTCTCGCGGGAGTTCCGTGATATGCGTTGGGAGGGGCGGTTTTATGTTTGAAGAGCAGTGTGAGGTGTCGAGAGCAACAGCGGGAGGTGTCAGGTCCGGAAATAGTTTCAACTTACTCTCGCCCTTGGTGAAGACATGTCTGGCGAGGCCTTTGGGAAGCTTGACTCCCCACTTCGAAAGAGCTTTGGCGTACTCAAGTGGGCCATTGGGTACGTAGTTGGGGTTTCGCACAACGGGGACGCTGAGCGAACCACCAGGAAGGGAAGCGCCAACGACGCAAAGGCAGGAACAGACCGCGAGAACCGCGGCAAACAAGATACGTGCCATATCGTCTCGATTGGCTCGTGATATTTTCGGTTCGAGTAGAGTGGCCTTTGTCTGTGACTGAAAGGCGATCGGTGGTGTTGTTGAGAAGTGCCAGAAACGCTTGGGTTTGGCAAGAAAGGAAGGTGTATGAAGGAGCGAAATAGTGGCAGCGAGGAACTGCTTGCCGAGCGGCGAGAAGAAGATCAAGGAGTGGATGGCCGCCTTCGGATGAACGACCAGGAGGTCAGCAGTTGTTTGTTAAAAAGGGAAAGAGCTGGTTGGGGTTTAGTAAGGAAGGTGCGCACTTCCTAGCGGGGTTTGGTGAATCACTTCATGTCCACGATCTGCTACCTAGCAATCCCTGACAAGCAATCTGTAAGTGGCATTGATCGCATTTGACATTTATATCTGTGGATCTGGCAATGCAATAAGCCGTAGACCTGCTCTGGAAGCCGACACTGCTTCATCACACTGGCAACGGCGGGGACTTTGGATCAAGTGACACCCGCTCGAGGCGAGGTCCCGTCCACGTTCAGTGCTACGTTTACGTCTAGAAGCGACGGTCATTCTGCAACTGGCCAGATGGCGCCGTCGCCAACGATCACACCAGAGATGGTTGACCCGACCGAACCGCTGCACTCGCATGTACATTTCGAGCTCTGGTTATTGCATCACCACACGTGTCTCTCATCTCAGGTTCACGGCACCGACCGACTCGTGCAAACAAATGCTGTACCTCACCAAGCAGCCGCCCTGAAGCAAACAGTGCCGATAAACAGTGTCAACAAGTCTTACGAGTTTCCGCCATGCCGTTGGCTCATCGAGGTGCTCCTGTCATCTCGAAGAGAAACGCGTCCAGCCAGGGTTAGTCAACACACCCAAGCCCGGGATTCCACTGCAAAGCATCACGGTTGATTGCATACGAGAGCCGTTTGCCCCTTGCCATGCCTCGCATATTCTCTCAAATGCCGTCGGTCGTGGTCACACCTCGCACACGCTACGGAAAATTCCAGACAACCTAGCAGGCTCCAAATTGGGTAGGACATTTCATCCCATGTCCTGTGTTACCAACGACGCTGAAACGTTGGACTGGCCAGCCTGCCTGGACTCATTAACATGACAGAAGTTTCCCAGAAGACCCAACATCTCAATTCCTCACGCTTTGGTCACTCAAGCAAACGATTTGCCTCAAGGCTGCAAAGCGAGCACCTCTGAAAAGGAAAGAAAATGCGATGGGTCAAGTTTCTGCTCATGCAAACCACTGAAGAAAAGGGGTTAAGGGGCTAAATCTCATCTCCGCACACTCTGCTACCATTACACTGCCGGAGACTGAACCAACCTCTGCCTCCACCAGCCAGTCCACCCCTGCCATCCCAACCCCATGGACACCTACCTTCTGTAGCCCTCCAAAAAAAAAACTCACAAACCCGCCTGAACCCCTATCCCAAGATCACCACCATCGCCACCTCCAAGAAACATCCAGTCCCACTCTCAACTCCCCAACCTGAGGATCCGCTCCCCCGGGGTATCATCCCCCCATCGCCCACGGGCCTTGTCCAACAGTGCTGCTGCTGCCACACGCACCCCCCCTGGCTGCCTGCGGTGGAACAAACGGTGCTGTGCGCCGTGCACATCAGACAGAAGCGTGCCTGACCGAAAGGGGTAAAGCATACGTTACCTCGGCCCAATTCGGTGGTTGACGGAGGCAGACAGGCAGGCAAGGAAGCGTCCTGCCCGACTCACGACCCACGGAATCGTCTCGAGAGGCTAGGGCAAGCAGGTAAGCGGTGGGACGTGGCTACGGAGCTCACGTTGTTTGCATTGTGCGCTGCCGTCCCGGCCGTCGGGTAGTCAGGCACGCTAGGTGGCGAGGGTAGGGTACATCCTCGGTAGGGAGTGGTTTTGGGAGAGGGGGGATGGAGGATGGAATAGAGAAGGCTCAACTGGATGCTATCTACCGTTCATGACACAACGTTACTGGTGAGCTGGTGAGCACTTATTTTCCTTCCCTATTGCAGTCGCTGCCTGAAAGAAAGAAAACAGCGAAAAAAAGGCCACGGCGACCACCATTCACTCAAACGACTGCATTGCATTACATGCATTGCTGTGTTGGTTTTGTCTTGGCATTTTGCGCGTGTATACGTATGATAGTCTGTCTGTCCGTCTCTACACATTTCACATCCCACCCACCCCAACTCCGTCCCGAAGGGATCAATAAAATAGAACAATGCGCCCCCTTCCCCATCCAAATATCTAGAGATAGCCCATGTTATAGCTCCTCATGCTTAATCGGCTCCGGTTTCTCTTCCGTCTTCTCCTCCGTCTTCTCCTCCGGCTTCTCCTCCGTCTTCTCGTTCTTCTTGCCGCCATCCTTGGCCTCCTGCTCCTTCATGAACTCCTTGATCATCTCATCCAGCTCCTCCTGAGTCGGCATCTTGCCGTCCTCGCCGGGCTGGAGCTTCAGCGTCGACCCCGCCTTAGGGGCGCTCTTAGCCTTGGACACCTTGCCCTTCTTTGTCTTGGTAGTCGTGCCGTCGGCCTTTTTTCTCTTCTCAAAGTTGCGCACTCCCTTCATGGCGAGGTCCATACCGGCCTTGTCGAGCTTCTCGCGACGCTCGGTGAGATCCTTGGACAGGAGCACCGGGTCGTCGGTGGCGCCAAGCTTCTCCTGCGCGACGATCTTCTCCTCGAGCCATGCCGAGATGGACGTGTAGAGCTCCTCGCTCTCCTTGAGGTCCTCAACTGTGTACAGCGGCGGGACGGGCCCGAGCTCTTTGTCCAGAGCATCCATGCCCTCGACCTTGGTAGTAGTGGCAATGGGCTCGTCCTCGAGATCGTCAAAGTCTCCAGAAGGAGCAGCAGTGGTAGTTGAGCTCTCGGACTCGGTGCTGGAGACAGCGGACATAACCGATGAAGCTGCGGCGCGGACCGCGAGGAATTCCTCGTGCTCAGCAATCTTGTCACGCATTTCAGCGGCGAACTTCTTGGTGCTCTCGAGCGCCTCCTTGAGGTTCTTCACAAGCTCTGGGCGCTTGGCGGTTTCGTCGATGCGCTTGTGGATAGGGTTGACAATGTTCTGGAGCTCCTTGAGGCGCGCTTTGAGCTCCTCCTTGGTCGCATCGGCGCCGTCACCGTAGAGCCAATCGCTGGCATCGCTGGTCTTCTTCTCCAGGTTATCTCTTTCCTCAACAGTAGAGGCACCGATAAAAGAGTCTTTCTCAACCAAATCCCTGACCTTGTAGGTGAAGGCCTCGAGCTGGTTGAGGGCCTCCTCGCGCTGTCTCCGTGCCCGGTCCGATGCTTCAAAGGCCTTAAGACGGTCCTTGACTGCCAGCAGACCCTCCTTGGTGAGCTCGGGGATACCGCTCTTCTTCAGGGTGAACTTGACAGGAATGACAATCAGCTGCTTCTTTTTGGTATCAGCCTTGGCATCCGCATCAGCGGATGCCGAGGCGGAAGAAGAGGCGCTCGTTTTCGTCTTCGTTTTCGAAGAGGAAGATTTGGTGCTTGTGGAAGAAGACTTGGTAGGCTCCGAAGATGTAGCATCGGCGTCCTCAGTTGAAGCCTCTCCATCTTTGAGGGGCTGCTGATCCTTCTTGCCAAATCCAAACAAATTCTTGACGCCATCAATGATGCCCTCCTTCTCGGGCTCTTCAGCCTCGCATTCCACCGAGGCCTTGACGACCTCCACCTCACCGTTCTCGCTAGCGAGGCGGACACTGACCTTCAGGCGCATATCAGCCTTGTCGCAGTTGTACTTCTCAACAAGTTCCGTGACCGAGGCAGTCAGGTTGGTGGTGGTCAGCACCTTGGTGCCGGCCTCCACATCGCCCTCAGCGCCTGGTACTAGCTGGTAGAAGTCGACAGAGAAGTCCTCGCGGTTGGGGAAGGTAACCTCCTTTGCGGGGGCACCGAGGTGCGACGCAGCGGTAAAGAGACGCTGGTGCTTGGGCTTTCCGTCATCTGACTTCCACTTCACGCCGGCGGGATACGCAGCGCCCTCGAAAACGCGGATCTCCTTCACGCGGAAGCTGGGGCTGAGCTCTGCGGCCCTGAAGCCTGCACCGAAAACGGCGGCCTCGTCGGAGTTGACATTGGTGCGGATCTTGTCAGGTCCGCCCAGGATCTTCTCGAGTTGCTTTTGAACAAAGGGGGTGCGGGAGGATCCGCCATGCAGAATGACGGTGTCAATCTCCTTGATATCAAGTTTGGCAGCAGTGAGGGCATTTTGAATGGCAGCACCGACCCTCTCAGCGTGGCTGGAAGCCATGTCCTCGAAGTCGGCACGAGTGATCTTGTACTTGAAGTCGATCTCATCGTAGAGCCCCTCAAAGCTAGCCTGTGTGTTCTGGTTGGCGCTGAGGACGTGCCTCAACCGCTCGGCATCCTTGGTCAGCTTGGCGATGGTGCGGCCATGGGCCTTGACCGTCGCCGCCTCCACGGACGCCTTCTGGGCCTTGGGTGACTCGACAAACTGCTTGACCATATCGTCCACGATGAGGTAGTTGAGAGCGTCGCCGCCAAGGGTACGGTCCCAGCCACTGCCGAGGACCTGAACCTCCTGGATGGTCTTGTTGAATTTGCCGATGTCCTTAACCGTCTTGCTCTGGAACTTCAGCACGGTGGCCTTGGTTGAGCCGGCGCCCATATCGAAGATCATGTGGTGCTCGGGCTTTCCTCCCTCATTTATGTTGGGGAACTGCCTGCTGGTTGCGTAGTTCAGACCAACGGCCAGCCCGTCGCTGATGAGCGAGAGAACCTTGAAACCGGCGAGCTCCGCGGCCATGACAGTGGCGCGCTTCTCCTCAGTTGTGTAGAACGGCGGGACGGTAAGGATGACAGAGCGGACGGTGCCGCCAGCGAGCTCCTCGGCGTTGTTCCGAATGCCCTGCAGCTCCATGGCCAGCAGCTCTTCGATCATCCATGCCTCCTCCTCGGGGGTGAAGGCCTGCGCGCTCTTGAACGCAGCCGTCCCCCGCAGCTTGTGTGTCACCACCTGCAGCGCCGGATGGCGCAGGGCGTACTCCTTCACCTCGGCGCTGTCGGCGGGCAGGCCCACGAGGGGCTTCAGGTTGGGGAAGTTGTCGCCGGGGAAGCGGGGGGCCAGCGCCATGGCGTCAGAGCCGTAGGCGCGCTCGGGGAATGCGCCATCTTTGGGGCCGCCCGGTGTTGGCTTGAATGTGACGGCCGAGGTCTCTTTCCTCCTCGAGTCCTTCGTCAGGACGATCTCCAGCGGGATGCCGGGCTTGACAAGCGCCGCCTTGATGTACTCGGTTCCTAGGTCGATGCCAAGCACGGCCGAGATGGCGTAGACTTGTGCGGAAAAGAGGAATACCGCCGACAGCAGGATAGACAGCGGCGACAGCGTAGACCGCGCCATTGTCGGATGCGTTGTGGTGGGCGTTGCCTCAACGGGCGGTGGAGGGGGTTTGCGGTTTGGTGCGCAGCGGTGGGAGAGTCGAGCGCAGAGCTTCGGAGAGCAAAAAGAGCAGCGCCAGTCCACCAGAAGAAATCGCTATGCAGTGGGTAGAATTAAGGTACAAGAAGTTACGGCCTGCTTCTCATGATAGGGACAGACTAGCTAGGAAAGCGAATGGGGATCAATCTGGCCTCAACGGTTTTATTTTACACGGTGCTGGATGGGCCGTCTTGCGATGGGCATAGCTTCTTCTCGAATGCCAACAATGGATACTTGTTCACATAAAAAGGACACTTTGGAGGTTGCACCCCTGTTCGCCCATGCAACTTGCCAAGCCGGTGCGCATGGGAGCTTAAACCAATCAGCGGCCAGTTCTGCTGCGCCAAACCCCGGGTTTGCTCCACCAGATGCCGCCACTAGTGGTCCCTTTGTGCCTGTACGCTCTTCAAGCTTTGTCGTCATCGTCGGCCGTCTTCGATGTCTCGGTAGAAACGTCTTCTCGAATAATAATCAGCTACGGCCTGGAGTTGAATAGGGCCCAAAAGGCTTCATTATGAGGCTTTGCATCAAACATCTTGTAAACGGCCCAATGGAACTCAATGGAGGCGTTTGGAGGAGTGCTCAGACATCATGACACACAGGTACGACCCCTATCCCGTCGATATCCACCGCATCGGCTGGGCGTACCGATGCCGAAGGAGCGATTACTCAATGCATCTCACGATAGCAGCCGGCCTCGCAATGACAACAATCCAACGTGCCTTGCTTAATGTAGGCGGACGTCAATTGCATTATGATGCCTTGATAGCTTCTCGACAATGCTATGTACGTGCTACAGTAGCCCTCAACTTATCCTAGTGAGGGCTCAGTTAACATCGGTTACGTCTATTTCCTTTCCGCGGACTCCTTCCGCAGCTGCTCCAGGGCCACTTCGTATGTCTTGACCCTCTCGTCGCTAAACTTCCTAGCCTCTTCGTCCGCGGCAACCCGCACCCTCTCTACAGTTCCACTCCTCACAATGTTGGTGGTCGCCCCCTTTCCTTCGCCAGCAAAGTCGCGCCAGAACCTACGGCCCTCCGCATGCTCCAGCAGCGTCCAAGCGTGACCGGCGCGGCCAGCACGTGCAGTACGTCCAACGCGATGGACGTACGACGTTTCGCTGATCGGGAGGTCGTAGTTGATGACGTGGTCCAGGTTGAGGAGGTCGATACCGCGAGATACCAGATCTGAAGCAACCAGGATGCGAAGCTTGCCTTGCGCGAAGGAGCGCAATGTGTGTGCACGCCTGGAGGTCTTGGTGGAGGATGTGAGTGTCCCGATGAGGGGTGCCAGCTCCGGTGACAGAATCTGCAGGAGACGTGAGAGACGCAGTGCCGCTTCGTTGGATTTTGTGAAGATGAGCACGGTGGTGTCAAATTTGCTGGTCTTGGCAGGTGGGCGACGTGTCTTGGCCGGCGCCTTGTCTTCCGCTTCACTGCTGGAATCGGAACCAGAATCTGAGCTCGAGGACCCAGAATCGGACCCAGACCCAGACTCAGACTCGGAGCCGTCACTCGACGAGGACTCAGAATCGCTGCTCTCTGATCCGTCAATAGACATCTTGTCCTCTTGAGGCTCTGTGGCTTCATCCACAACAGGACTCTGGTTGATAGGAGCCAGGTGATCACTATTGAGCAGGTCGACCAAGTAAAGCGGCTTAAGACTTGGCTCGCGAACTTTGATCGCAGATTCCTTGAGGAGAGCTGGGAGCGTTTGCTCGCCGGCCTTGGTTCCTTCCAGCAGCACGAGACGGGGTCGCGAAAGCTTCAGACCATTCAGTAAGCTGATATCTCTCGTCATGGTCGCACTGAGAATGACCTTGCGAGGGCCTGTCTTGTTGGAACCTGGGAAGTCTCGCGCAGTGGGCTTCTCGGTACTGAGACCGTTCATGACAACTCCTAGCCATTGCTGAAAGTCCTGGGCAAGGAGCTTATCGGCTTCATCGACGATCAACCAACGTACATAGTCGAGCGTGAAGCCCCGCGTTTTTGTGACATGTTCGACGAGTCTTCCAGGGGTGCAAATGAGAATATCGACCTTCGAGACATGTGTCATAACATGATATGGGAGAGGAGTTGACTTCTCCGAGCCCAGCTCGAGGTCTTCGTCATCATCAGAATCGTCCAGGCTGACAAATGTCTGCTGCTTCCTGAGATATTTCTCATATCCGGCCGGGTCGTACCGCTGTTCCTCTCCAACAATGGCGGTTTGCTCATCCTTGAACATTTTGTTGCCCACGGCGGTTCCGATTTTCACCCGCTTGCCTCCACCGATGGCGAATGCGGCCACGCAGGCCTCACATGCCTGCTGGACCTGCTGGACCAATTCTCTGGTAGGGAGCACAATGACGGCCCTAAGTTTTGTTACGGCGCCTTTGCTTATGTCGTGAACCATAGGGAGGACGTATGACAGCGTCTTTCCGGAGCCTGTGGGGGCGGCAACCACAACATCGCCCTGCCTATCTGCTGAGGGAAAAAGTAATGGAAGTACTGCGGTCTGTACTGCAAAGGCATCGGCGAACCCCTTTGATGCCAGTATTTTTGCCGATTCGGGGGTAATCCCGAGCTCAGAAAACGGACGTCTCGAATCATTTGTGACGCGAGTCGGAGAAGCAAGCCAAGGAGGCAATGTTTCGTAGGTCAGCTTAGATTCGTCGAACACAACCGGCTCGGGTTGCGGCAGAGGCTCGAGGCCGTGGACCTCCTCTTCTGGTACAGCATCCAGCTCTTGATCTTGTGCATCGGCGCTATTTGCAGCTTCAGGGAGGGCCTTATTAGGCTTTGATTGTAAGGCCTTCTCGACTTTCTCAAACACAGCTCTGTGCCTTGCCCGGGACCTATCAGTTTCTGGTTCAGTCTCCACCTTGCTGCTCTTCTTCTTCTTTTCCTTTTTGGCCTTTGGTCGATCAGCGGGAGCCGTCGGATCGGTTTCCCAAAGCGCCAGTGCGATCACGGCAGGTGTTTCTGTTTTCGACTCGAGTTCGGGTTCAACGTGTGCTTCGATAGCGAGGACGCTTTTATCGTTTTGCGCGAGGTCTTCCTGTTTCCTCTTGCGCTTCTTCGAAGGCTCCTCCACCTCCCGCTCCTCAACCTCGACCTTCGGCTGCTCTACAGGAGCCCTTGGTTCTTCTGTCGCGCCCCCGTCCTTCTTTGCCCTTTTCGACTTCTTTTCCTTCTTTTCTAGCGTGCCGGTGAGCTCGGCGTCCCTTTCCCTGTCCCTTTCCCTGTCCCTTTTCCCATTCTTGGGGTCGGGAAGCGGGAAGTCATCGTCGGCAAAGACAGTCCTTACGGGATGAGGTACCACGGGCTCGGGAGCGGGCTTCGGCGGGGATACGGCGCGCGTGTATGGAGCTGAGTAAGGGGCATTGCGATCCGCGAACTGCCTGCTTGGATGCACGAAGGGCCTGTTGACGTGTTCGGAGGGCTGATTCTGATCTTCGGACGGCCTGCTTTGACTCGCGGGGGGTGTCGCCTTTGCAGGCGGAATATATCGGGCGTACATCTCAACGTGTTGCGCTGGGACTGTACAATGCGAACAAAGAGAGGCGAACGGTCTGCGCAGAGCTGCAACGGGACGATGGTGGGGCCCAACTTTTTTTTGGAGTCGCATTGCGTAGGGAGCTGAATTGGCGTGGCTCACCGCCTTCACTATCTTATCGGGACTCGAAGATCGCCACAAAGGGCAAAACAGGAGGACTCCGCGACTTTTAGTCCTGAATATGGGATTTAATAGTTGGATTAACGCCTCAATCTAAATACATGCCAAGGCCCAAAGAGAGCTTGAATATATCACTTTTTCGAGACAGGTCACGACCAGAGAAGACCGGACTTGTAGGTAACTGCCGGATCTCACCGCCTAGCGGCTAAGGCTATGGTGGGGCAGTTTTGTGGCTTGCGTCGGCAAGGCTGAATTCAACTTTTTTCGCGATTGGTCTGCCCCTCGAAATTTCGAATCTGAGGTTGCTGGGGTACCAACACGAATATCAATAATATGCCGCCACCAGGTCGTGGAAGTAGCCGCGGGGGATCCCGCGGGGGCTCCCGTGGGGGCTCTCGTGGAGGCTCTCGGGGCGCATTCAGAGGCTCGCGAGGAAGGGGAGGGAGTGGGGTCCGCGGAGGAGGAGACAGAGGCGGCGATAGAGGAGGGAGAGGCGGGCGAGGAATGGGCCGGGGCCGGGGCAGGGCAAGAGCAAGAACTGCCACGACTCAGCCTCGGAGCTCTAGATTTGACGCCGCCCGCCTGGAGGACAGCGAAGAGTACGGTTTCCACGGTCTCGTATCGCAAAGAACGGTTAGCTAACGAGCGCAGGGAATCGGAAGATGACGGGCGCCCGGATGTGGACGTCTCTGGCGATGAGTCGGACGAAATTGTGGACTCTGACGATGAGGACGGCGACGTCGGCCAAGCATTGTCGGGCCAGCCCTACCTCAGCTTGATGAAGAGCCTAGCAGAGAGCGCCCCTCACAAGGCGAAGCGCAGGAAGATCGCTCATGACCCGTCAGAGGACGCTCAGTTTGCAGAGCCCTCAGCTGCAACACAAGACACCAGCATGGACGATGCCGGAGACAGCAGCGCACCCCAAGATGTGGATGCCGTCGACGAGCCGGAAGAAGACCCCATGGACGCCCCGCTGGAGGACTTGCTAGACGACGAAGATGAGGTCGACGCCGAAGATCCGTTTGAGGCGCACTTTGCCGAACCGAAGGAGGATGTGCTGGCGCCGAGACTGAAGGCCGTCCAGGACGGCAAGTGGAGGACAGAACGAGCAGCGCTGAAGTCAACAAGAGTGCTGTTCAACGCGCCCGATTTCGGACAGTCCGATGATCAGCCCGCCCCCAAGCCAATATCCGGAGTCGTCGACCTCAATCTCAAGAAGAAGCTGAAAGAATCAATGGAGGAGAAGCACGCTAAGTTCGGCGCTATAGAACAAACGGTAGCGCCTTACCTGTTCAACTACAACGACCTGCTCTACTGCAACCGCACAGTCTCCGGGGCACAGAGCCTGAGGAGGATGACGTGCCTGCACGCCATCAACCATATCTTCAAGACGCGCGACAAGGTTATCAAGAACAATAAACGGTTAGCCGGGGACAAGAGCAATGCAGATCTTGACCTGAGGGATCAGGGTTTCACACGGCCGAAGGTGCTGGCGATTCTCCCAACCAGGCAGTCCTGTGTGAAGATGGTAGAAATGATCTGTGGGATTGTCGAGCCAGAGCAGCAGGAGAACAGGAAACGCTTCGACGACTCCTATGTTGAGAAGGTGGTCAAGTTCTCGGACGACAAGCCGGAAGACTTCCGGGATCTCTTCGCTGGCAACGACGACGACATGTTCCGCTTGGGCTTGAAGTTCACACGGAAGACGGTCAAGTACTTCTCGCAGTTTTACAACTCAGACATCATCTTCGGCAGCCCTCTCGGTCTACGCATGGCCATCGGCTCAGAGGAAGAAAAGAAGATGGACTTTGACTTTTTGAGTTCTATCGAACTGGTCATCGTCGACCAGGCAGATGCGCTCCTCATGCAGAACTGGGAACATGTCGAGTACGTATTTGAGCACCTCAACATCCAGCCGAGGGAGTCTCACGGCTGCGACTTCAGTCGCGTAAGGAGTTGGTATCTGGACGACCAGGCCAAGCACTTCCGCCAGACCGTCATTCTCAGCGCCTTCAACACCCCGGAGCTTACCAACCTGTTCCGGACACACTGCAGCAACTGGGAGGGCAAGGCACGACTGCAGGAGGCATACCCGGGAGTCATCCAGCACCTGGGTGCCAAGGCCCGCCAGACGTTCAGCCGATTTGATGCGAAATCTGTCACTGATGAGCCCGATGCTCGGTTCGACTACTTCACCAAGGCCATTCTGCCATCCCTGACAAAACGCCCCAAGGATGTCAGCGGGGTACTGATCTTCATTCCGTCGTACCTCGACTTTGTCCGGGTGCGGAACTACTTTGCCAACAACCCGGCTGCTGAGAATGTCACGTTCGGCACCATTTCCGAGTATGCCGACGTGCCGGAGGCATCAAGAGCGCGGTCTCACTTCCTGAATGGCCGTCACCGTGTGCTGCTCTACACAGAGCGTGCTCACCATTTCCGGCGATACCAGATCAAGGGCGTCAAGAAGGTTATCATGTACAGTCTGCCCGACAACCCCAAGTTTTACCAAGAGATTGCCGGGGGCTACTTGCAGAAGAGCGAGCAGTCTCTGCTGATCGAGCCGGGCCAGGGGACTGTCAAGGTGATGTTCTCGCGCTACGACGTGATGAAGCTGGAGAAGATTGTCGGCAGCCAGAGGGTGTCCAAAATGATATCGGAGCAGGGCGACACATTCGACTTTGTGTAAAGCTTGTAGATAAAAAAATAATTTCTTTTTCCGACGAGATGCAAACCAGCAAAAATGCAGCGGGGGCCGTCCCCCATTCCTAACTCCTGGATACATTACATAGTAGTACCCCAGTTTTTCCATACTATACACACTTCTCCTTCGTCATGTACATATACAATAAACTGCCTCCCAACCACACCCCCTGGCACACACCGCAATGATTCAATCATTTATTTACCCTCCTCCGGAAGCGACGCATCGCCCGACGTCAGGTTCAGCGTAGCAACCTTGGCAATCATATCCTCCAGCTGCTTCCCGCCATCCCTTCGGTACCGAATCACCTTATCGATGTTCTTCTGCGTCACATCCGTGTGCGGCTTCCCCAGCTCGCGGTCCCGCGCTACCGCCGCCGCCGTCATGGCAAACCGCATGTCCTTAGGCCCGTCCACCAGCTCGAGAATCGCCGACGCCGCCTGCGAGTACTTGTCTTTGGGCTCCGTGCGCAGCACGCGCGTGTATCCGCCGGGGCGCGCCATGTACCGCTCCTTGAGCTCGCCGAAGAGCTTGGGGAGGAGGGCCTCGGGTGTCTACATAGGGGGGCGGGGGGGTTAGTACTCGTGGCAAGGTAAGGTGAGGCAGGGGTGTGGAACGGGGGACGGTGTGGAAGAGCGAGCCGTACGTAGAGGATTCCTTGGGCGCTGCGTCGCGCTGTCTCGTTGTCGCGCTTGGCGTAGGTGATGAGCCGCTCGGCCAGGCGCTGCGCTTCCTTGGCCTTGTGCCATGTCGTGTGGATGGACTCGTACTTTATGAGCGAGGTCACTAGGTTGCGGAGCAGCGCCTGTCGGTGCGCGGACGACCGGCTGAGATGCCGGTACTTGGTGAGACCGCCGGCCATTGTGGGGAGGTGTTGCGGTTCCGGGGTGACGAGCGAGAGGGGGAGGGAGGGAGGCGGTGCGTCGTCGCGGTGGGTTGGTAGTGATGCTGCGGTGCTGGCTGGCTGTGGTGGTGTTGGCGTCGGCAACGGCCAAATTTTTGTTCCTGGCTGGCGGCTGCGCGGCAGGTCCCGGCGCCGCCAAGGAACGCCCGCCGCCCCACATTTGTTTTTGGACCCCGGCTGCTGCTGCACCCAAGCTCCCACTGCTTGCCTTCAACTCCGCTACGTCACTGAGACTTGCGATTGCAATTGTTGGTGATCGCGTGGAAGCCAAGCGATGACAAACTAGCCAGACGGTCTCCAGCTCCCAAAGAGGTCAATTGAGTTGCTATCCCGTCGCAATCGGCGATAGTCCATCACCCATCTCAAATCCCGCAATCGGACGTCCTCCTCTCACTACCCCGACTATTCACGATGGGCTTCCTCACCGGCGCAGTATGCTCCTCTCCCCGCCCTCATACACCTACGTATATACTAACCTCCCATATCCAGACCGGCGGGATAACGCTCGTCCTCGGCGCAACCTACCTCGCCCTCGCCGCCCACGAACGCAACCGCCAATCCCAATCCGACATCCTGCGCGCGCAGACCCGCGTCCTCAATTCCCTCTCCCAGGACCCCTCCGCGCCGCGACGCCCCACTCTCCAAGACGAGACGCTGTACCCCCCTTCGCGCGCCGAGCTAGCGGCCCGGCAAAGAACACACTTCGTCGAGACGGCCAAGGACAGATGGAACTCTGAGGTCGAGGGCGCCGTGCGATGGGTGCAGGGCAAGGACTGGACTGCTGCGCGGGAGGATGCGGAGGAGCGGCTGTTGGGGATCGCGAAGACGGTGGAGGTCAAGGATGTGAAGGAGGAGGTGAAGAGCCGGGCGAGAGGCGCGGGGGAGAAGGTCGCTGGTGTGGCGGGGCAGGTGAAGCAGGATGTCACGGGGGCGGTGGCTAGGGGGATTGAGAAGGGGAAGGACGTGGTCGGACGGGCGAAGGCGGCGGTGTATCTTGCTGAGGAGCGGGCGGAGGCGAAGGTGGATGCGAAGTTGCTGCATGTTTCGGAGATCGAGAGGGTGCTCAACCAGCGCTATCAGCGGGATGAGAGTGTCATGGAGAAGAGCGCCAAGGAGGTTTTGGCGGAGAGGTATAAGCCGATTGATCAGAGGGACAACTCGCGGTTAAGGGGAATATGATTTATCCAATTTGCTTTTATGTATTATACCTTGATTACTAAACCGAGAGGGGGAAGTATAGATATGGTAAATGCTAACTGAACTCCCGCTGCCAACTCCGATTGTGATGATTCTGTTGAGGAATCCAAATGATGTATGTGATGTGATGTGATTCATGGGAGGCAGCATTTCCTCTCCACCCACTTAGAAAACCTCACAGCCGGAGCGTCCACCGCCCTCCAAAACACGTCCGACGCCCACACCACGATCGGCATGACCAGGAACGACGCCAGGACAAACCCCCAGTTGTACGCCGCGCCCTCCGTCCCCGTAATCCCCCACACTGTTTTCTGAATCGCATACCCCAGCGTGTGCATCACCGGCCCATGCATCAGGTAGATCGCATAGCTAATCCGCCCAAAGTACTGCACCACGCCCGACGTAAACACCCGCTGCCACGCCGGCGACCTCCCCACCGCCAGCACAAACACCATCGCCCCAAAGCTCTGCCAATACCGGTGCTTATCCTCCCACCACTCCGGAATCACCCCCGACAACCACACCCACCCCGGCGTCTCCTCCCCGCCCTCATCCGGCTGCGAGAGCAAATACATCCCCAGCACACTCACCCCTCCCCAGAACACCCCCCATCCCCACCCCCTCCCTCTCCCTTTACCACCCTTCCCCTT
>Ga0247770_1000837_pt1 | contig 28115 bp, 26 predicted proteins | sample UWRJL136409B6_FD_179943 | JGI IMG/M metagenome (GOLD analysis project Ga0247770, IMG submission 179943) | Plant litter microbial communities from Arlington Agricultural Research Station in Wisconsin, United States - UWRJ-L136-409B-6 | ecosystem: Environmental > Terrestrial > Plant litter >... | reverse complement strand
TGTCTGCCGTTGACTAAGCTCAATTGGCAACGAAGCTTACCTTATCTCCGAGTTGCACGTTTGACAGGCGCTGCCCGAGCGTGCATGCGTGGCGGACACCAGACAAAGACAAACTTTCCCAACGCGGGGTTCAAAGTGGGGTAGGTTGGGCCGACATCAACGCGTCAACAGTTCGACCAGTGCCTTCCTCTCCCGTCAATACTTCTCGTTCTTTTACTACCAACACTAACAGACACTTGCATCCAACAAGCCCACGCTGCGCGAATATTGTGCCATTGTCGAAATACGATGCCCCCGCCCGGCGCAAACCTTAGGTGCGACGAGCTTTACTCCGCGTGCAGCACTGGTTTGTGACTGACGGACGTTGCGACACAGCTTGGACGAGCTTGGGAAGAAGCTCTCCACAGAAGGCCCCGTCAAACAAGAGCCTGCAAGACGTCGAGTCAGGGGGTTTTTGAACGGTGTATGGGTGTTTGACACACTTGACGCCCAATACGTGTGGGAGCATCCTTACTGTATGGACACCTATTTTCCCCGTACTATGAGCAGGTGCCAAGCTTACGTCCGTTTAGTTCCGTACTTTTATATCCCGGTAGCGGCCATGGCTGCAGCTGCAGAGAAGACGGATGCGAAGATAATGCTAAAATTAACGGAAAATGCGGGATACGCCTGTGCAAGGATGAATGTGGTGAATCCGAACGGTCAAAACTCTCAGGCGGGGGCTGCTGCAATTATATTCTACCAAGGCCCACTTAAAGGTCTCGTTAAGGTTTACCACACTGAACTTGGTAAGATTGGTCCTAAAATCAAAACTCGGCGTTGAGCTCACTGCCCCCTTAAAGATGCGTGGTACATCGAAGACGAAAAGATCCTCGGCACACACCCCAAAGACCCGTACAAACGCATCGACTGCTACAGCAGTTCACGGGAGATCCGTATCGAGGTCGATGGAACTGTCGTGGCTCAAAGCACAAACAATGTGTTCTTGTACGAAACGGGCCTGAGGACGAGATACTACCTCCAGCCGACAAGTATCTTGGACCAGAGCCTGCTTTTGGACAGCAAAACTTCAACGGCCTGTCCGTACAAGGGAGAAGCGAGCTATTACCACTTGAAGGTTGGTGACAGGATCATTGAGGATGCGATCTGGTATTATGCGTACCCTACATCGGAGTCGGCACCGATTCAGAACCGGTTGTGCTTCTACAATGAGAAGGTTGATGTCTTTGTCGACGATGTGAAGGAGGAGAAGTGATATCTTTCGGATGCTGGCGATAGAAAATCCTAGGAAGTTCAAAATTTATTGCACACGAGATTTGGGACGTGCTGGAAAGAATACGGTACTGGTGCCCAATTCCCCCATCTCTGCCGAGCGCGGCGGTCGGAAGCTAGGTGTAACGTCAAAGTCCATCTCCGAATTCTACCGTCAAGCTTTTGCTTTGTAATCTACTTACCCCTTCAATTTTCTATTGGCTCTGTTTGCGAATGCGAGCCTCGACAGCCACCAACAACCGTGCCATGTCTCGCTCAGTTTCTCAGGAGGACAAACAACAGCCAGCCCGGAGCTATCTACCTACCTACTACGTAAAGATCGCCTTCGTGAGGGTAGCCAGTGTGACACCAGTCACAGCGGACAGAGGCAACCTTAGGGCGCCGAACAGGGGCGAGCGAGAGGATGTAACCTGGTCGATATCCCGGAGGAGCTTACCGAAGGTCTGCTCGGGCTCCGCTTCCGCATGGATCAGAACTGTGATTGGCTTTCGGAGTATATCTTTGACTTTGAGCTTGTCGAGATTCGCGATGCTCAGGGCTCCCCTCAAACAAATCCCTGTATATAGTTCTGGCCGTACTTCCCTGCAACAACGTTGGCGTAGCCACCTCGCTCGTCCTGCCCGCAGTGCGTCCCAGCAACGCGCGTATCAGGCAAGTCCTTGACGAGAGGCGACCCGGCCTGGCCTCTCATGGAATACCGAAACATGTGCGGCTCCCTCTCCAGCTCGGCGCTGTCCACTCCGTCCAAGTGCATGTACATTTGAGCGCCCAGTTCCCCGGCATGTGAGCGGTCGCCACGGTACCCAACAGTCAGGAAAGGATGACGACCGCCGAGGGGTGCGTCCATATACGCGAGCGGCGGAATCTTCCCCTTGAAACCCGGGACGACTGAGAAGAATCCCGCGTCGGCGCGACGGTCGCCCTGGCTGATCCACTTGTACGGTACAAGCGCCCGATAGCCTCTGCAAATCTGCACATGCCCTTTCTTGAGCGAGTCTCTTCCGTTGTATCCGATGTAGCATTTGATCGCTATCGCTTTGCCTAGCTGCGGATCAAATAGGCATCTACTAGACGCGGCGACATTGCTGAACTCCTTCTGGACCCCGTAGTTCATGTCGATGAGATACCCCGTCCCCGAGCCTCCCCGCGGATCATCCACGCCTTGGTACTCATACTTGCCCTGTCAGACTACAGCCAAATAAGCACTCGATTTGCTAGGAATTTCTATGGAGTTTGGATGACCCAGAATAGTCTGAAAGATACCGCTGTCGAGCGATTTAACTCGCCCTATCGGCCGCCTTCGCCGTGAGATGGACTTGCCGGCCATACCTTGTAATTCGACCAGTCGCTGCCGCCGTTGAGGCTATCGCCACCTCTGTTGGCAGCCTTGAGTGCCATCTTGTGGTGTTGAGGCTGCCTTTTTCGGTTTCCGCTGCCTCGGCCGCGGCGCCGGCGCAACTAGCGCTGCCACCGTTGAGGCTATCACCACCTCTGTCGGCACGCCTTGAGCGTTATTTTGTGGTGTTGAGGTTGTCAGCTTCTGCTTCCGTTGCTTCTTTGGCTGAGGTTCTCTATTAGTTGTATACCGCCTTCCCATCCAGATCACCGTCGCTTTGGCTGCCTTCGCTACGACAGCGGCAGGTGGCACCTGTGCCAGCATGGCCTAATTGAGCGGTGTAGGCCCTGCAATTAGCGGTGTTCAGCGTATAGAGGCGCTGTATCTTACTGTTGTGGCAATTGAGGCGACTGGCTCGCTTGCATGGAAATGAGACAGTCGCGACAGAGGCCGAGAGGGGCACCTCTGGCGGCGGCCGTCGCCACGGCTGCGTTGGGGGACCCACTGGGCCAGGGCACAGGGGCCAATCTTTTGTTTTACATACATAACCCTGATCCTACTCCACCCCTAGTAATTCTCTTGTTGTTTCACTTTTTTGCGTTGGCCCTTTGTTTCCATTGGGTGCACCGTGCAGTGAGGTTGTTTCTTTTTTTGGTCGGCTTGGATTGATGTGGGCTGGAGGGGAGTTGCGGTGTAGGTATGCTTATTGAGGTTCATGCATCGAGTCACATTGGAGCCGTCAAGTAGACTGTAGCATTTGATGGTGCACGCAATGATTGGTCAGTTTGCTTAGACTGTCTTTGGAAACGCTTCCCCATATCACCGTATCCAGGGCCAACTTGAGAACGGAAGCATTCTAAAATGCTGACCGAGACACGGGAGATCCCCCTTTGTCATGACGACAACAGTGCTGACGACGCCAAACACACTTTCTCCCTTGCTTGGTGAAAGCCTAGTATCCCTGATGCCATAACAAAACCATCCATACTCTCTTTTCCCGCGCAAGATGTGGAGCGTTTCACTGAGGGTGCGGAGCTCATGGGAGCAGCGGAAGTGTAGTTGCAAGGTGACTTGATTAGGTAGAAAGGGGGGGAGCGAAGCTCCCAGACTAAATACAAAAGAAAGCTCACTGTGTGCGAGGAGAGCACATGACCAAAGGCTCCTGCGCTCCAGCCTAGCCTGGAGCGGTAAGGCGCCTGCGCGCCTGAGTGCCAAGAACTGCCGCTGCAGTTCGACACAAGACGCGTGCGTTGGTGGATACGGCGCGGTTGCTCTGCTTCCCTCAAGTATCGATGTGATCTCCAGCGCCGGCCCGATCGCCAGCATTGTCAGTGACTGCTAATGCCTTGACTCCACCCTCCAACGCCTCAACCCCGCGATCCTCGCCCATAGACTCCTCCAACTTGGGACGCGACTCTTCGCTCGATGGTACCAGGCTGATGAAGCGGAGGGCGGATATGTGCTTCATGGCTTCAGTGATGTCCCCATTCATCAGGGGAACGACACACACGCTATCCTTACGAAGCGCCTTAACCATGAGATCGAGAAGCCACCAGGGAGTGTCCAGCGAAGAGTTCTGGACCTAACGAAAAAACAAACTTCGTTAGCCCTCCAAATCAAGGCAAATTGAGAAAGGCAACCGTGAGAAGACAGTACAACATAGCTTCACCACCAAGCAACAATTTCCAATCAACGCCCTTCGAGACAGCCCTTGTAACCTGGGAGATAAACTGCCTAGGCACCATCGACACCTCAACCACCGGAAACCCCTTCGGCTTCGGCTCCGTCTCGCACCCCCTTCATCTCACTAGACTGCTTGTGCTGCAGCAGCTTGATGGCCGCCCTGAACACCGCCTGGCATCCCGACTCGAGGAAATTCAGCGCATTGCTCCGGTTTTACTCAACACCATCAATCTGGCCCCTGCCGTAGCCATGGCACTATCCTTCAACATTTCTCTCGATGATAACGCTTACTTCACAGCCGGCCCCGCGGCCCGGAACTCTATTGTCAACGAGGTCATCAGCGTATCGTGCCCATATTGCATGACCGTCTGAAGGTGGCCAACGCATCGGAAGACGCATGGGGATACCGAAACACAATCCCTATCTTATACGGGCTCCTCCACCCAACTTATATCTTCTTATTATTCCTTGGTAAAGGGGTCTCTTTATTATACTTAACGGTGTGGTTACTTCGGGCCCCTAACAACCTCTGGCCGTTGGCTCCTGTTGGCCGCCCTGAGACCTTTTGCGCGGTTGCGTTACAGTGATCTACTGGCTGATTCGTCCACAGTCTTCGGCCCTGCTTTTCCACGGCCACCTGTTGGCCAGGCCTGAATGCCGTGTGACATAGTGACAGGACAGGCACATGATAATTGTGGATCCAGGGCGATTCTCCTCTGACGGATCCAAAATCGGAAGGCACGCCCCCACATTCTTCAGCTTTTGAAACCGCAAACGCAAAAGCAGAGCGACTTGCAGGTGTCTAGATTCCTATTGGTCACCGGCACAAAAGTCGATGGTCGTGTTTTGCAAACAGACCAGTGACCAGGCCGCCACCCGACGCACTGAGGCCTACAAGAACCAACGCGCAACATCGACACGTCATTGGCCTTGGGCACTCAGGCAGCAGCAGCCTGGAAAGCCCGGAAAGCCTGAGCAGCACCCGAGTCCCCCACTCTGGTCTTCCCCGTCACCTTTACTGAACACCCAACCGCCCACCACCCACCGTCCGCGGTTCCTTCACTTCTGGCCAGCAAATTCGCGACGCATTTCGAATTTAAACTACACCGCCACGATTAATTTGTCCAAGAGGTTGAAATACTCTTCCCTACCAAGGATCCATACTTTCTTATTTGTCGTTCCGTCCCAACTTCCTGGTCTCCGCTCCCCGCCTTGCGCTTCCATCCCCCCCCCACCACTAAGAACGGGAAAAAGCCCTGCTGGCAACAGACATGCCAGGGAATAAGTAAGGACCACCAAGATTCCGATCCAGTTATTCTTACCCTCATGCTAATGGAGCTGGTAGACCTCGACGCGGGGGCGCCATATCCTCTGGCGGCCCCTCCAGGCAACCATGCCACTTTTTCCAAGCTCACGGCCGATGCAAGTTTGGGGACGGCTGCAGATTTTCCCACGATACTTCTCAAGTTCTCGCAAATCGATCGAACCCACCTCCGAATCCCCGGGGGAAAAGAGAAGGCGAAGGCAAGCTCCGAGAGTGGAAACGGATTCTCGATCAGGGCTCTCAACGGGCGCGACCGTCGTCAGTAGCTGTCAGCCGCTTCTTCCAGCTTGGTTTGGAGCTAATGGACGGCGATGTGGGCGGTGCCCAAGAGGCCATCAAGCTCCTCGCTAAGGAGACTGGTCTCTCCTTCATCAAAGACGTGACGGATCGCCACATTTCACTGCCACAGGCCGCCACCAACACCACGCTGTGGACCACCGAGATTGAGCCCCTATTCCATTTGATCACACACCCCCTTGTCGTCGACTCGGCCATCCTCGAACAACAAGTTGCTACCATATTCAACTTCTTATACGGCGTTGGCGGCGATCGGATGACAAGACTGTTCGTTTACATCATCCAGCTGCTCAAATCATCGCCGGGCGCGAGTCTTCCCCGGATGGCGGTGGTGGAGTTGACGATTGACGTTCTATCCAAACTCATGGACTGCAATACATCCAATATCGTCAACACCAAGTTTTCGGCCCTGGCTACTGGTTTGTCTGAGTGGCTCAAGACGCCCTCCACGCAGCCCGAGGAAGAGTTCTCTCGTCTCCAGGCCTCCAAGTATCTTGACTACATACAACTGCGGTTGAGCGTGGGCGACGAGATTGCCGTTTTGACAAGTCGACCGCAGCAGGCCAATGCCACCCGAGAGCAGTTCAAACTGCGCCGGGATCTCCCCGGCCAGTTGTGTGCCGAGGGGCCGCGTCACGACAACGACCATGCTGAGATCACCGACATTAAGATCCTGCCGACTTATAAAGAGATTTTTTCGACTCAGGCGGAGTACCTGCCGACAACCGATCCCTCGCAGTGGCACCTCAAAGGCATCCGGGGTCGCTTGGACAGGGAGTTTCGCCTGCTTCGCGAGGACACAGTTGGTCAGCTCCGGGATGCAGTCCGCGAGACCCTGGAGGCAATCCGCAAACCCCACGACAGCGGCACCCGACGCACCCCAAAAAACGGCGCCCGGACATATACCTACGACTTTCCAGTTCCAGAGAATGTAGCGTTGGATCGGCAAAATGGGCTAGAGATGTTGATACGTTGCCAGCAGCCACCCGCGGTGCGGAACCTCAGTGCCAAGAAGCGAAAGGAGTGGTGGATGCAAAGCAAGCGGCTCCAGGCAGGGGCTCTGGTCTGCGTCCTCAATGCTGCCGGCTCCGTTTTGTTCTGCGTGGTTTCCAACTCGACTCTGCGGAGCACTGACGACAAGCAAGCGAGACCAATGAGGGGTCTGTCGCCGGAGCAGTTAGCGGATAGGAGACGACTCAACCTTTCCGAAGATGACCACTTTCTCTTTGTCAGACTCCAACTCGTGGAGCCCAAAGCAGCTGAAATCGGCCGAGCCCTACGCTGGTATCAGGACATTGGGGGCTCAGCACGGCGCTACTTGGTCGAGTTCCCCGGCATCCTCCTCGCCTCTTTCAACGACACCCTTGCCGCCCTCCAGAAGATGTATCGGAATCCAGATGTCCCTTTTGGTCAGCTTATCGCACCTTCAGGGGATGGAGCGGTGCAGGCGACGGTCGAGAGACCCCAGTACGCCAACAAGGCAGGGTTTGCTTTTGACCTCGGCTGTCTGACAACCGGCAAGCAGCCATTCCTGGCCCGTCCCGGGAAACTGCCAACTCCCCAGGACGTGGCCGCCCGAACATCACTGGACCCCACACAGTCTTCAGCGCTGCTTAACACACTTTCACGGGGGCTGTCACTCATCCAGGGGCCACCCGGGACCGGGAAGAGTTACACCGGAGAAAGAATCATCAAGGTATTGCTAGCCAATACGAAAGCAGCTAAACTTGGGCCCATCCTCTGTGTCTGCTACACGAACCACGCCCTCGACCAGCTTCTTGAACACCTTCTCGATGACAACATCGGTGGCATCATTCGTATTGGCTCTCGGTCGCAGTCAGAGAGGCTTCAGGACCTCAATCTACGCACCGTCGCCAGAGCCATCACGCAGACCAAGTCAGAAAAGCACAATATGTACGCAACCGGGCGGAGCATCGATGAGTCTGTGGAAGAAGCCGAGTCATTACTGCAGAACCTATCGAGTTCCACATCATGGACGGTTATAAAGGAGCACCTCAATCACGAATACCCGAGCCATCACTTGGAACTATTCCCCGTCGGCGAGGACGGCTGGGAGACGGTCAATTACAGTCCTGAGAGGAACATTGACAAGTGGCTATCGGGCGGATACGGATTCGAAAGACCCAGTCGCCCATTGGAGGTGCTAGAGGAGGCACCGCTTTCCGATATGACACGCGACGAACGCCGTTTGCTGTACCATCACTGGACTAAGACGATTCGAGATGGAGCTATCTCTAAAATCATTAGTGTGAATTTAGAGTACACTCAGCTTACGGACCAGCGAGCCCGGCTACGCAGGGATGTTGACCTTCGTGGTCTTCAGCAGGCGCAGGTGGTGGGGGTAACCACCACAGGTCTGGCGCGGAACCTCGACCTCCTCCGGCGACTGCGGTGCAAAGTCATGCTGTGTGAAGAGGCGGGTGAAGTGCTCGAGGCGCACATTTTGACGGCACTCCTTCCATCGGTCGAACACGCCATCCTGATTGGAGACCACCTCCAGTTGCGACCGCAGATCCAAAATTACGATCTGCAGAGTACCAACCCCCGCGGCGCGCAGTACTCGCTGGACATGTCACTATTTGAGAGACTCGTGGCGCCGCCAGATGCGGCCGATGCTCGCATCCCCTTCAGCATGCTGGAGACGCAGAGGCGGATGCATCCATCCATCGCCGATCTGATCCGACGGACCCTCTACCCGTCACTCCAGGATGCAGACCGCGTCTCGAAGTACCCGGAAGTGATGGGCATGCGAAAGCGCTTATTTTGGCTTCAACACGAGCAACCCGAGGCAGGGGTGGCAAGCAGCGACCCCTTGAGCACCTCACACTCAAATGAGTTTGAGGTAGAGATGACGACCGCTCTTGTCTCCCACCTGGTCCGGCAAGGGGAGTACTCCAAGGCCGACATCGCTGTGATCACCCCGTACCTCGGTCAACTGCAGCGGCTGCGACGGAAGATGGAATCCATGTTTGAGATCTGCCTCAACGAGCGGGACCAGGAGGATGTCGAGGCTCTGGAGGCATTTGGCACCGACGCTAGCGCCAACACGCCGGCAGCAGGTCCAAGAGCCAACCTAGGCAAAAAAACCCTTCTCAAAAGCATCAGGGTGGCTACGGTCGATAACTTCCAGGGTGAGGAGGCCAAGGTGGTCGTCATATGCCTGGTGCGCAGCAACCCACAGAACAACTGCGGCTTCCTCCGCACGTCCAACCGCATCAACGTCCTATTATCGCGGGCGCAGCACGGCATGTACATCATTGGGAACGCGAACACGTACCGGAGTGTTCCGATGTGGGACGACGTCATCCGCAGGCTGCAGGCTGGCGGCAACTTTGGGACCAGCCTGGAGCTTCAGTGTCCGCGCCACCCCAAAACCCCGATAGCGGTTTCCCAGCCTGACCACTTTCTTGCCTTCTCCCCTGAGAGTGGGTGCTCCCTCAAGTGCGAAAAGCGGCTGCTCTGCGGACACTCGTGCCCAGGGCGGTGCCATGCCGACATCCTCCACGACTCGGTCAAGTGCCTCGAGGACTGCCCTCGGCCGAAAAAGGGATGCGACCACCCGTGCCCGCTTCGGTGTGGCGACCCGTGCCACGCAAAGTGCCAGACATTGTTGGAAGACATCAGCCTCGAGCTCCCCTGCGGCCACCTCGTCAGCTCGGCCCGATGCTGGGAGGCTCAAAACCCGGCCTCGATCCTCTGCACTCGACAAGTCACTCGCGTCGTCCCTGGGTGTAAGCACATGGTCAAGGCGTTGTGTCCAGTGGACGTCAGCTTACCCACGTACACCTGTACGGCAAAGTGCGATCATATCCTTGGCTGTGGTCACAAGTGTCAGCGGCAGTGTTCCCTCTGCAATCCGCGACAGCCTGAGGATGGAACTATTGAGAAGGGTCGCGTGGATCACGGAACTTGCAAAACCATTTGTGGACGCACATACACAGCGTGTCCACACGCCTGCCGCGCTCTGTGTCACGACGGAACCCCTTGCCCACCGTGCAACGAACCATGCGAAGTCCGCTGCGGACATTCCCGCTGTAGCAAACGCTGCCACGAGCCTTGCACGCCATGTGCCGAGCAGCACTGCCACTCGACATGCACGCACGCGCAGTGCACCATGCCGTGTGCCGCTCCGTGCAACTGGGTACCATGCTCGAAGCGGTGCGAGATACTGCTGTCGTGCGGTCATCAGTGTATGTACTATTTGCTGCCTTTCGACCTGACCACCCCCCCGTATGCTAACCACAGTTTCCTTTGCCATTAGGTCCCTCCATATGTGGTGAGGTTTGCCCGGAGCCCGAGTACTGTCAAGAGTGCGCTCCGCCGCACATCAAATCCCGATGCGTCGATTTCCTCGAGATGAAGGAGTACCATGAGATCGACCTGGATGAGGAGCCGTGCGTGTTTCCAAGCTGCCGCCATTTCCTCACCGTCTCGTCCATGGACGGCCAAATGAACATGGGCGACTACTACGCGCTCGACGCAAACGGGATGCCCATCAGCATTCTAGGTGCCTCGGAGCCCTTCTCCCATGACGTAGACGAAGATAACCAGATCAAGAAGACGCGGACGTGTCCCACTTGCCGCGGCTCGCTCCGTAGCATCTCACGTTACGGCCGAATCATCCGCCGAGGCATGCTCGATGAGGCCACCAAGCGGTTCATGTCCTGGTCGAACATGAAGTACATAGATCTCGCCAAGATGCTGCTCGACGAAGAGGAGAAAATGCTGGAGATACCGTTCGAGCCACCCACCCCCGCTGCCGATGGCACCGCTGAGTCTAAGAGTGCCGCCGCCGTCAGCGGCCAGCTGAAGAAGTTGAGATTCATGATCCCTCGGCGGAGGAACCTGGAGTGCCTTGATCAGCTCACAGTGGGTGACAGCACGCCTACCAAGAAGCAGGGTCGGTACGCGGGTCTAATCGGCGTTTGGAGCAAGATCAACACCTTTGCCGGCCAAGTTAGCAAGGAGGAGCAGCCCTTTCAGCGGGTGGCGGACCTGGTGCGTCACGCCAACCGGTACACCAACAATAACAACAACCGGACCAACGGGCAGGCACACTTTCAATACGATGAATCCGTCATTCAAGTCAAGGGTCACCTGCTCGCGCTGTCGCTTCTGCTGCAGTGCGAGACGACCATTTTGTCAGATGTCATACGGCTCCATCGAGAGGGTGAGCTGCCTGGGTTGCAGCAAGCGTTGGAGAAGCTGGAGTGGGGCTTGTACTTCGCTGAGTGCGACACAGTGATCAAGTTGGCGGCGGCCACACAATGCCGCAAGGATGAGGTGCAAGGCCACATCTACGCGGCCCAAATGTCGGCTTTTGCGCGGGCCAGTCCTGTTACAAAGGAAGATGAGGAGGAGGGGTACACAAAGTTGGCCCAGGCCCACCTTGATCGCGCGACCGAGCTGTTGGCAAAATACCCTTCCGCAGCCAAACTGGCGGACGAGGTAAAGAGGGTGCAATCTGTCATTGACGCCAAAGACGGCGCGATTTTCTATCGCGAGGTGACGAGCGACGAGATGCGCGCCGTGTATGCGGCCATGGCGCAGGAGTTCCGAGGCACGGGACATTGGTACCGGTGTGCCAACGGCCACCCCTTTACCATTGGAGACTGCGGTTTGCCGCGCCAGTTGGCCAGGTGCCCAGAATGCAACGCGCCGGTGGGGGGGCAGAACTACACGGAGGCTGAGGGCGTGCGGCGCGCTGATGACATTGAGCAGCTGGCCCGTGGCGTTGACCAGTTACGGGTCTGATTCGATTTGAGTTTGAACCAGAGGCCACACACTACGATGTAATAATTATGCCCAACAAGCCTAGGTACGCTAGCCGATTGGCGGGAAGTGGCTGCTGTTAGGATATCCACGTGGCAGGTACGGCATTAGATTAAGGAGCAGCAGGCGGACACGAGAGAGAGAAAAATGAAATCCGATGCAAGGGGCTCAGCCAGCGGGCCTCCGCTGGCCAAGTACCCCCTTTGCCAAGACGCCGGAAGTAATGCCAGCCTAGTCAACTTGAACCAACCTGGCCTGTGCCAAGCCCTGCCTCTGTTCACAGAGGCCGGTTAGGTTACAGAGAATCGGTCACCCTGTGCAGAAAGACCTCTACGTCCAGAGGCCGGGGACTACAGAGGCGGGTATAAGTTACTTCTAGGTAGCCTAGTATAGATACCATCATCGTAGAAACGATGGCTGTGAGGAATCTTGGTTCCTCAAGCAAGCAATATACTGTTCCATTGCGTTCTACTGTTCAGCTTATTCTGTGCACTATAGAGCGACGGCTCACATTGACAGTTGTATCCCCCACCCTTGAGAGTGCTTGCCCCGACACCAGCCTTCTGACTACCCGACACTCGGTGACTACCTTACGTTCCGACGTGACGCACGACGGTAACCTGACTTAACTCTACCTTAAGTGCGGGCTGTAACACACGAGTGTCAGAGGGAGGCTGTGGGTATGGTAGTGGTGAGATCTGGCTATAGTTCCCCATTGTCGGGACACTAATATGACAAATGAGAGCAGCATACGGGGCGATCTCTGTAAGTTGCGGCTCATGTAAATAAACTTTTGGTAGTTTTGAGATGTCGAAGATTCTCTTGGGAAGTGGTAAATCGACCCTAGCTTTGGTGCATACATCATGCTCGCGGCACTGGTTCATCCATGGCTTTGCCAGAAGTCGGATGTGTGATTGTGACGCCGGATAGTTAGCCGGGACGCTTAAAGGAACTGAGGGAGATTGGGGCGATCTTCCGCATCCCCATAAGATCCTCTCCTCGCTCCCGGACCCTGGCTGTCCGGATCTTTGGAAGAGGTCAAATGTAATACCATCAACTTCAAACAAGTCCCCCCCATAGTCCCGAGTCAGGCTGACCCTGATGGTGCCTTCGCAGTGATCGGTGCTGATTGAATAAAAGTGGGATCCATGTTCTCCAGTAAATTGGAGTTCATCAACCATGAGACGGCATAGGTCGCAGTTCCTAGCAGAGGCAAACAATAATCTTATCGCCATATCACCAGAATCAATGCCGTCTCTGTTGTCGCTATCGTCGCTTCGCGAGGCTTTGGTAACCGCCGACAGACAGGATGAACAAAGAGTTGCCTGGATCTGGAGTAGAGAATCCGAGGCGTATCGATGCCATGCGGGATGGTACTGAACCGTTTCTCCGTAGTGAGACGCGTTGCAATAATTTGGACTGAGTGAGGCGAGTGTTGACTGGAACGAGGTGAACTTGGGGGATGCGGCAATGTCGCTTCTCCTCCATTCATTATGAGTGTCGCATGGATCCAAGAGAGCGCAGATCCAAGGTAGTATCTTGTATTCCTCGGCAAGGGCAAGGGCCTCCTCTGGCGGAATCCAAAGATTACCGAACTTCTCGTCACTGGTCCAAGGCTGGGATTTGAGATAGGCTTGTTCGGCTGCCAGTTCTTCTCGGGTGATGTATGGGAAGCTAGCCCTGACCATGCCGGTGGCAGAGACAAAGCCATTTTGACTACGGCGTGGCAGAAAGTAGAATCCAGGGAGACTGGGATCAAAAGTTTCCGACAGGATGTCCTTAGGGAGTAGCACTCGGATATACATGTAAGCGAAATCAAAAGGGTGCTAGGAACTCTAGTTGGCCAACTTTGTCCGCCCTAGTCTGCGAACTTTCGCGGCATCTAGTAAACTTGTAAGCGTCTATTTAAACCCCAACGTTGGCTAACAAGCGGGTAACCATACGCGAAGGCGCATGCCCACACCAAATCTCAAACATCTAACATTAGGCTAGCGCGCTGTCACAGGAAGTGGTCTCTCCGTCGCTGCCCCCCAACATGCTGGACCTCAACTATTTTCATCCCGCCGCCATGCGCACCGCCCATCACATGCAGTAGCCCGTCCACCCCACCGCCAGGAGGCTGCACCAGTACAATTGACCTCCGTCCCACGACCTTCACCGTCCCAGGCCTCAATCCAGCCTGCCCGACCACACCGACCGTCACCGGTAACTTAGGCTACCCACCGCGCCCAGCGTATTTCCAATCGCTATGCATCACAGTGACGCTGGGGACGCCTAGCGATGATGGGCTATGGACTACGATTACGAAAGGGCCAATTGAGTGTGTGGCTACTACCACATATACGATTCTTAGTTCAACGAGGACGTCGATTTCTTTTGACACAACTATCACGCCGCCGCCGTTTCCTAGTTTTCTACCGGATGAAGAGGATTGAGTGGGGAGGGAGGGGATGGAATTCGCTGAAAGAGGTACCGCTGGCGCGCTGGCCTCAACTACAGGGGCTAAGGGGATTATTCGGTAAAAAAGGGATGCAAGTGGAATTGTATTATACATTAACTAACTAGGTACTGACTCATGTAAGATAGTCTGGTATTCGACAAAAGAAAAGACCTGTCATCCCCTGTTCTCCGTGACCAGATTCCTCAGGGCTCCTGCCCTTTCTTCTCTTGCTCAAGGACCCCCTCACCACGCTCAGGATCAATCTCTGTAGCATTGCCCTTCCCCTCTCCCGTCAACTCGCCTCGGCTCCCCATTTCCTCCGTACTATCCTCCACTCCTGAGCCCCTCAGGGTACTGTCATTCCCAGTACTCACGCTCAGTCGTGCCATCCGACGCGGCGCCGACATGCTCTCTTCCGGCCTAGCAGTCTCCGAAAAGGGACCCTGGTTCCTCCTGGAAGACCGCAACGACTCAAACAAACGAGGCATCCCCATCGCCAAGAGCGGCCTTAGCGTAGGCAAACACACCGCCACAACCCCGATCGTAAGCTCCAAAAACGAAAACGTCGCAGCCCCAACATTATCCCACGTCGGGTCCGCCGACACAGCAGCGGCGTGCAGCGTGCGAATTCGATAGATGGATATGGCGCAGGGAAACAAACCAAGCCCAAACACAACAATGAGCAGCAGCTTCTGCCGCCTTGGGAGGTGCAGCGAGCTGATCACTGGAATAGGGAGGATAAAGAGGATGAAATCTGTCGCGACGTTGACACCCGCCATGACGTACCAAACCGTCTCGAAGCTCATGCAGCGTCCGGGGACAGAAGGGTCCCAGAAGGAGGCGACGGGCGTGCAGACGAGGGGCAGCATGATGGAGAGGGTGAGGCCCCATGCGCCAAGGGCGAGGAGGATGCCGAGGGTGATGTGGCGGAGGATGGACTGGAAGAAGAGGCGGCGGTACTGCAGGACGATGGAGATTTTGGTAAGGGTGACGGCGACGTTGTAGGTGATGATGGAGCTGTAGAAGGCTTTCATGTAAGGCGTGAAGTGCTCCGGGGGCATGGTCCATACGTGGCGGCCGAGGCCCCATTGGGTTTCTGCTGGGGGTGAGTGTCTTGTGAGGAGGTTGGAGGGGTGAAAACGCACCTAGGCCGATGGCCACCGCGGAAGCTATGGTCAGGATCTGGTGAGTGATATGGTTAGCTGCCTTCGCGGATGGATGCCAGCACGAGACGGCGATGATATACCTGCGCAAAGACCATAATCGCATCATCCCAGCCAAAGTGTCGAAGGAGTGTGTGTCGGCAATAGCAGCGCAGCGTGACTGCGAGGGTCGACGAGGCGCTGGCGACGGAGAGGATGGCGATGACCTCCCCGGTTCTCGATTCCCCGTCGAGCGCGGCATTTCCTTTCTGTTCGGCCATCTTGCTGCTTTGATGCGAGTGTCGAAAGTCGCCAGCGAAGGCGAGATGTCGACATGCTGAAATGCGCCGGATGCTGGGCTTTTTACTTGAATCCCCGTTTCCCCAGTCTTGCAGGAGCCGTCACGGTTCTGGTGGAGGCTGTCCCCGCATCTTCACCTGGCTCTGCCCAATCCAGCGGCCGCGTTGCTCCATGGAGAAACCGAAAAGGTAAGTCAATCTGAGCAGATCCGCATTGCGACATGGTGGTCGGCAGCGCTTGCATCGCAGAAGTGGGACCGTGACCCCAGATCGGCCGCGTCAGAACCAGATCAGGAGGCCGGTTCCACGCGAGCTCCACTGATGTTGAGTCAGGTCCAGGAGCTTGTTGAGCTTTGTGCGCGGAAATTTGTGGTGCGGGGTACACCAACTGTGTTAATCCTTCCGCTTTGACTGTCAATCTCGATCTACACCAAGGTATATCCTGGTCTCCTGGAACCCACTGACTTCGGGTCCTTACGGACACACAGCATTGCAGCTTCCTTCAAGCACGGCCGGATTTCCATATTCAAATATCTGTCCCAAAAAAGGATTATATACGTAATAACCGCTCCTAGAAAGTCCGGGCGAGAATTTTCGAGTGTTGGTGGGAGGAAGGTTAGGTCGGGTCTTGGGGCGGGAATGTTAATGGCGTGGAGAAAATTGACGTGGAGATCGACATGCATTACAAGTGGCAGGATCCCGTTGTTTTGTTGTGGAGTCTGCACGGTTTCAGCCCGGACAACTCAAGACACAACAGAGGACGATGGAGAGGCAATTACTAGGTAAAAGAGCCAATAAGTGTGCCAAGATGAAGTGCACAGAGGTGATTAGTGTTCGACTGCAAAACATCGCGATTGCACCTTCAATTATGTTCCAAGCCAACAATCAAATATTGTTGGTGTCTTCGTCTTCGACTACAACTAGTATTCCGTACAGTCACTTGCAAATCGAGTTCACCTTTTGGCTCCAGGTAAATTCTAAGCACGGACATGTTGGCTTGTCTTGTTGCTGACATAATGGCTTTCGCCCTCTCGCGCGAGGTGAAAATTGCAGTGATTACAAGACGGACGACTTCGTGTGGGGTGAGCCCCACGCCAAGGCTTGGCGTTAGGCCAGACCACCCATAGATAGCCACCGGCCTGCAGGGTCTTCCATCCCGCAAGCCACCAAAATCATCACCAGTTTTTCACCCAGTTCTGGTTCGTCACACACTTCGGATACTGGCGACGTGTCCGATTGCCTTCTCCTCATCCAGCGACAGTGTGGTCCAGCGCAACGATCTTTCGCACGAGGAGCCAGTAACTGTCAGTAGTCAGGGGGTCCACCTGGCTCTGTCAGTGGTTGGCCTTGGCCATGGCGGGCTCGCCCTCGGTTTGCTCAACTGTTCTTCTACGAGATACGACCGCGAACACGCCGTTAGAATTCATCTCCGAGACACACTACTAACCATAGAGCGTCTTGAGCGCGTGCTGACAAACGGAGTCGAGCGTATCGATTTCAGCGCACTGGATCGGTCGCTCCGCCCGATCCGAAGGTTATGCGTCAAACTGGGGCGTTTGCGAGGGGCAAGGAAGCTCGAACATCACTTTCACTCTCCGCCCAATGAAAGTCCGATGTGGAACGTCGATTTGGACACTATGTTGCAAGCCATCCCATTTGAAAACCAAATCAACTTACGGGGCGAACATGGATGAACGGCCTTCTCTCTTGCCACCAGGGGGGGTCATGAGCATACATGTAAAGTCCTCATGGCTCGAAAACCCATAATGGTCGACGGTTCCGGACGCACACCTTTTATCTCATGCGGCTGAGACGGGGCAAGATCAACTTGTCGGATCGCTGATCATGAGTGGCGAGTTTGACCTGGATCTGCCAAGCCAAGTCGAGGGTCCTAGTAGAAGGAGGCCTTTGGACTTCGCGGTGGCGCATGGACACAGTGGCGCTGTGAAGTTGCTGCTCGATACAGGGAAAGTGGATGCCTACGGGCTGGCAAACGATCAAGACCTGCTCTGATGGGCAATGGAGATGAACGATGAAAGGATCATCAGAACGCTTCTAGCGGGGCAGATTGATATTGAGAGAAAATCCAGGCCTAAGAGGAGAACACCGTTGGCAATGGCAGCGTCGTTGGTTAATCACGGCCTGGTAGCTTTGCTGCTCCAGTACGGTGCCTTAGTCGGAGAGGCTGATATGGACTATATGTCGCCCTCGCCCTCGCGGCCGCCGCAGGTGGCCGACCAAGTTATGTCCATCTTCTGATCGACTACGGAGCTAGGTTGGAGGAGAAGAGCTTGCTCGGTAAACCCCCATTCTACTTGGCGATGGAGAGAGGAAAACATAGCAATTGGTGAGGCACTGCTGGTGCGTGGTGCGGACGCCAATCCCCATCATGTCGGGAGGAGCGAGACACCCTTAAAGACAAACTTCAAGAGCGGCCGGCCGGTGCATTTATACCAAAATAATTTCAAACAATCGAAAATAAAATTTATGTCATCGGCTCTGACTCAACGTGAAGGCCCTTTTTTGCATCACACCATAGTCAATATTAGCGGGTTGCAGGTTGTGTGGCTCCACATTCTGAAGAACACCGCTATGCAGGTGTCTGACTGGCTGTCGTTATTCCCCACTGAGCTGAAGGCGTGGCAGTTTTATCATTGGTGGATGGAAAATCTGTGGCCACGACTTTCCACGTCTGCAGGCCGCCCAAGCATTCGGCCGCCGATCTTTGCCGCATTAGCTTTTCAGCAAGCCACAAACAGACGCGCTGGGGGTCGGGAACTCCGCTCGCGGCCGAACAACCAATCATACCGAATCTTTTAGAGGTTCAACTGCATTTGGGACCGCAGCTGGGGAGCAACAGGGGCCTTTTTTGCAGGATTGCGGTGGCGCCGAGCATTCAACGAGGACCCAAAATTGCCTGACACAAAGCGTCGGTCATGTCAATTCGTCCAGAGCGCTCCTCGGCTGGACACGAAGCCCCGTTCAGAGATGCAGTGCCAAGCACTGACTGCAGTAGCCCTCTTGCCGGGAACGATGGGCGCCGCACCTTGATAATCAACCCCAGATCCTGTATTCATGTAACTATTTTCATTGCGCTCTTGGAGGCTTTCTTCATCCACTTCCAGACGTCCCTACAGTCCTCGACATGCGCGCCCCCGACCCAACGCCGTTCCCAGACGGCAAAACCAGCGAGAGCGATGCCCCTGATCAACCAACAACCCTACCTCCTCCAAACCCCCCAAAATCCCTATCTTTCCACATGTCCTTCCTCGCCCTCAACATCATGGTGTTCATCGTCTCCCTCGACGCCACCATCCTCGCCGTCGCCATCCCAGTAATGTCACCCCCACCCCTCTCCTTCCTTCCGCGCATTACCTAACCTAATACCAACTCACACAGGAAATCGCCCACCACCTCCACGGCACAACCCTCACCTCCTTCTGGGCCTCCATCTCCTTCATGCTCGCCGTCGTCGTCACCCAACCTCTCTACACATCTACCTCCGACGTGCTCGGTCGCAAACCCCCCCTCTACTGTTCCTTCCTCCTCTTCGTCGCCGGCTCCATCGTCTTTTCCCTCTCCCAAGACATGCCAACCCTCATCGCAGGCCGGATACTCCAAGGTCTTGGAGCCGGGGGGATTGATGTCCTCGGGGAGATTATCGTGGCGGATATGACGACACTGAAGGAAAGGCCGTTGTATCTTGGGTTGTTGGCGGTGCCGATGTCGGTGGGGAGTATACTTGGTCCGTCGGTTGGGGCATTATTCAGTCAGCGGGCGTCGTGGCGGTGGATAGGGTGGGTGAATTTGCCGGTGTGTGCGGTGGGGTTGGGGCTGGTGTTTTTCTTTTTGAGGCTGAGGGAACGGGAGGAGGGGGTGAAGGAAAGGTTGGGCAGGCTGGATTGGATGGGGATGGGGATTTTTAGCGTTGGGGCAACGGCGTTGGTGTTGCCGTTGAGTTGGGCTGGGGCGATGTATGCGTGGGGGGACTGGAAGACGGTGGTTCCGCTGGTGGTGGGGGTGGGGGTGCTGGGGGTGTTTGTGGCGTATGAGGGGAGTGAAAGGGTGAAGGAGCCGGCGCTGCCGTTGAGGTTGTTTAGGTCGAGGACGGCGGTGGTGTCGTTTGTTGGGTCTTTCGTGCATGGGATGGTGGTGTATTGTTTGTTGCTGTACTTGCCCCTCTTCTTTCAGGCGGTGTTGTTGGAAAGTCCGCTGCAGTCGGCTGTGTCGCTGTTGCCGCTCAGTATTATTACTGTCGCGGTTAGTGTTTTATCAGCGGTTTCGGTAGAGCTATTTCGGAGGTACCGGTGGAATATTTGGGTGGGATGGGGTATGCTCTCGGTGGGCCTTGGGTTGTTGTCACTTCTTGGGCAGAACGCGTCGACTGCCGTCAAGTTCAGCGCCCAGGTGGTTGCGGGGGTTGGTGTCGGTGCGCTGTACACCATTCTCGTTCTTCCTGTGCAGGCAAGTGCGCCGAGTGTGGATGATACAGGACTTGCGGTTGGCGTCTTTGTGTCTTTTCGGCTGTTTGGAGCTCTGATCGGCCTAGCCATTGGCTCGTCGGTCTTCAGCAGTGTATGGGAGATGTCCGTTTCCGACTTGAGCTCGCTGCCAGATTCCCTCGGCGTTTCGTTCAGCGGGTATGAAGCGATACAACTTATTCCGTCGCTTGGCAAGTTGAAACTTCCACCTGATGCTCTTGCATTGCTTTTGGGCGTATACGAAAAGTCGATGCGGGCGATTTGGTACGTGCTTGTTGGGTTCTCAGTTTTGGGGTTACTCACTTCGCTTCTGACAAGAGAGATAACGCTGGATAGAGAAGAGATGGGAAGACAGAGGTTTGAGGATGCATAGAAGACATTAGCCCATAGATATTAGAAGATAGCCAAGCCATTACCATTCCAGCTACTCCGCAGTTTCACCAGTCTCACAGTTTCACCAGTCTCACTTCGCTCCCTCTCCGTAGTCCGCACCCACATATCCTTCACCACGAACACCGAGTACGGAAGCGTCACGGCCGGTGTAACCGGGTCCAACATCTCAAAGTGAAACCGTCGAAACAGCTACTTCTGTTAGCATCTCATCCCCGCCGACCACCCCAGAAGGGAAGGGTTAGCACTCAGCTCTGCGTTAAGTCAAGTGACCGGCTTTTGGAACACCCCCGCATTTGGAACACTAATCCCCATATATAACCCTGAAAACCAAGGTCGCGTAATTCATTAAGCGAAACTACTAGATAAAAACTAAAATTGGTGAAAAATACCTTACTAGTGGTTTATTATAGATATATATTTAGTTTTCTATTTTTAGTTACTTAGTATAGTTTTATTTAACTTTGAAGCTGAAAATTTTCGCTTACTAGCAAATCCTATATATAACCCTAGGTTTTGTTTTTCTAAAATAAAAGCTTCTTGCTACAGTTTAAAATTACGTAAAAATTAAAATTATATTGCTAAGAAGTAAGGAAATATAACGATTGAACTTATATATATATATCTTATTTAATTACTAAGATTATAAAGGTTAAAAAAGCTACCATATAAAATTTAATAAGATTCAAAAACATCGTATATTTAACAACGATATATATAGTTTAATATTACATAAAACTTATATTTAGATACTACTAACCTTTATGGAGTTAGCCGTATTTATTATATATTTTTTTACTTAATATTATAAAAGTATATAACGAAAAACAAAACCTAGGGTTATATATAGGATTTGCTAGTAAGCGAAAATTTCTAACTTTAAAAGTGAAATGAACCTACCTTAAGTAGCTAAACATTGAAAATGTATATATATCCCTAGTAAACTACTAAGCAGGTATTTTTCACTATTTTTATCTTTTATTTAGTAATTTTGCTTAGTTAATTACGTGGGCCTGATTTTCAGAGTTATATATAGGGATTAGTGTTCCAAATGTGGGGGTGTTCCAAAAGCCGGTCACTTGACTTACTCTTTACGTTATAGTGTTCAGCTAGTTTCACACCCTCTTTCTTATTTTCACCAGAATCTCTACTAAAATATATCTACTATTAACACTACTGCTTTATACCTCTACTAAGGGTCTGTAAAGAGTTCTAATAGTGTGACTTATTTAATGACTCATTTACAAACTACTCACACTGTTTAAGAAATTCGATTTAACAAGAGCTTATAATACGCTTACGTCTAAGCCAGAGATAGAATATTACCATTTAATAAGTGTTTATACTTTACAGTAAGCGATTGTGCAGCTGGTTCTGGCCACACTGAGGCGTGTACACATTAGCTGAGCGGGTCGAGTCAGCTAAGCTGACGTGTTGGAAGCGCGGCACTCTGGATTCTGTGGAATTGTAGGGGTTGCAACTGCGTGATTCTATTGCTTGTGTTCTCTCTCTCTGTTCCTCTGGCTCTGGCTGGAAGCTAGAGGCTTCTTTATAGACTATTCTGCAGGATTCAGGCTTCGTCACTCTGGTGGCTGAGGCTCACTGGCGTACTGGCAGTGCTAGGTATCCAGTCAGCTCCGCTGACTAGATGCCCAGGGCCTCTGAACCCCCTTCTTTCTGACAGAACGCGACCCCGCTTATCGCGCGCCTGTCGAGGCCGCTCCTTACAGCCACCTCTGCGATATGTGCTGTGGAGCGTTGGAGTACTTTTCATTCGTCGACTCCTTAAAGCCAGAGGGAGAAGGTGAAGAAGACGGTGAGAAACCTAAACCAGCCCTGCCAGTGGTCTGTCTTTTGCACGCTAGCGTTAAAACGCTGCAGGATGGCGAAGATGTGGGATGCTACCTTTGCGTGCTGCTTATAGCTAATTTAAGGGTTAAGCGGCTGGTTATAGTCTTGATCAATGAGTTAAATATTAAGATGTGCTGGCAGGTAGGTGCCACGTTATTAAAGATATAGAAGTTTAGCATAGGGTAGCTACACTTTACACTAACGTATCAGGAGCATCCCAGGTTGTTGAATAACTACTAGAACCTGTTAAGGCTACGTCTTTAGCCTGTTGGCAAGTTTGACGTATTGCTGTTAGGTAGAGGGGAGGGCTTGTTAAAGCGGTATTTGAACACTAGGTCAGTGTAATTACGGGAGACGGCGCTGTGGTGGCTGGTAAGGTGTCGAGCTAATTATAATAGGAAGTATAGTTAGTGTAATAACTAGTTACACTAAGCAGGTGCCACAGTATAGGTAAGATAATGTGTGGTTACTTACACAGCTTTTGAACGTTAAGCTAACAGTTAGCTTAGTGTAATTAACTATTAAACTAATAACGCCTGCTAACTACCTTAAAGCTTTTACTTTAAACAAACGAGAATACTTTACGTTAAGCTACTGCTAGGGCGCCTAAGGCGGTATTAAGCTGCTTATACTAACTATTATAAACTTATAAAAGCGACTAACAGATAGTTTACCTATCTTTAAACTACTGCAGACCTTTTAAGATGTTATGTAAGTTACCTGTTAGTTTAACGTTTAGTAGCTATAAATCAACTTATTATATATTTTACAAAATAGTAATTATGATTAGTAATAAAAGGCTGTTATAATGTGTAATATATATTAGAACGCTTTCTTTAATATATCGGCTAACGATTCTCCTAACGTGGAATAAAGGTGCTTTTAAGAGTAGCACTCTCTTACCGCTGTCCTTATGCGTTTACATTTAAAGTTTAACAGCCTGTTTTTTCTTATCCCTGACCTAAATACTGTGTTTAATAGCGTTAACGCTACACCACTGGTTAAGAGAGGTTAGGTCTTTTAAGAAAGGTAATTATCCCTAAGGATGCTGTATTTTACATTAAGTAAGCTGATATAAGAGTGCTGCACTGAAACACTATATACCACTGCTATTAAGACCTTCCTTAGGGGGACCCCTTTTATAATAGCCTTTCCAGGGAATCTTAAGTTTTAAAGCTAAACTAATCTACGGGTATTAGTAGCGGCTATTAACAGCTTGACTAATAAGAAGGAAAAGATTTACATTACTTGGAATATAATCTATAAAACCTACTTTATTAAAGTGTTTAGTTATACTTGTGATAAGCTTATCACACTGTTTAGTATTACGTAACATTTTAAATCTACACTTTTAGATGATAAATATATAACTAATATCTGGCGTTCCACCTTACTATAAGTTTTACTAGAAGAGTTTTCTATCAGCTACAGTCGGTTAGATTTTAATTATTACATCGCTCCGTCTTAGTCTTGGACTTCTTTAAACAGCCCTGTCTCTATATCGCCCTATAACCTTAAACAGCATCTTATTATCTCCACCTTAAACGTCGTGGTAGACCTAATTATCTTAACTAAACTAACAGGCTTGTTAAAACGTGTATCTATTTGGCGGTGTGGGTTTTTATGCCCTGTTAAGGTCTAGCTTAACTATAAGAAGAAACCATTTTATTTATTAGTTATAAGGGGTAGGAAGGAGTATTAACTGGTTATTAAAGACTCCGAAGGAGGTGATGGTAATGTATTACGACCTGCACCCGACACAGGCCTCGAGAGGACTGGCGCGGGTTAAGACAGAACGTATAGCAGGACGCCAACAGGTAAGGGGCGTTCCGAAGACGGCTTGTTAAGCTAGCACTCCTAGACGGGGGTTCAATGTCACTGTAGGTCGCTGTCACTATAATACACAGAGGTGAGTCTGAACAGTAAGACACAAATGAACAATTGAATACTAGCGTGAGGAACCAGAGTCCCTCACGGTGGTTGTGGGCACAACCATAGCTATCTATACTAACTAACTAAGAGGTACTTCGTACCTTGCTTAGTCCGTTATGCTTGGTGGTGCACCACGCAGTTACGGCCAAGCAGTCAACTGGGTGGTGCTTGGTGTTGTCAGTCCTTGTGGGCCACCAAGCACTTTCTTACTGGTCGTAGGGGCTTCGGGTCTTTGCACCCCTGGCCCAGTGTGTTTGGACAGTGTACACCGTCCTCCCGCACTGTTCCTCCTGCGGGGGATTCGTCGGGCCGCCCCGGCCCAAGTGACAGCCTGCAGGGTCGTCACATAATGATAAGGTGATTAATAACTTCCGCTCTAACGCTTTTAATTACTCGTTTAATATCAAAGGGGATAAAAGTAAGGGACCTAAGGTTATGTTAGGGTGGTCTTTACCGTTATGTTTAAGTCAGCCGGGGGAGAAGGAGAGTTCTTCACATTTAACGATTAGTGGGTTAATTATTATGAAAGCTTGTTAGGAGGACAAGGACGATGATGCAGTCCCGACGGTCCTCCTCGGCACGCTTAAGCAAATATAGGAAACCACGGGCTGTTCCCTCTGCCGACTTGTTAAAACTGTCGTAACAGCCGGTACCTATGACAAACTCGCAGCTATCATTAACACGTCTAAGATCTGCGTCACCCTGCGGCCGGGGCACCCGGATTAGGAGAACGAAATGCAGTTTGAGGACGAGCAGACGTGGCGGCTAATGGGCACCATGTTGAAGTTAAGGTTCGCGGGGCTCTCACATGCCGACAAGGAGGTAACGAAAAAGGTCCGGGGATGGGCACCCCGCCGAGGGGATACAGCTGCTGTCGCCCGGGTCTGTTATCCCAGAGCAGCTGCTTAACAACGGGTATCGCGCGAGCATAATAAAGGAGAGCCTCCAACTGCTCGGCACCTGGATCCGGGGATGTGAGGAGCACCACGGCGCGACGTGTCGGGGCGTCGTCGAGGAAGAGCGTGCCCTCCCCAAGCGAATCCGGGCCATCGACGTCGCGAATCGGACGCTCGTTAAGATCGACCCGGCTACGGTACAGTACACCACCCTCAGTTACGTGTGGGGCGAAGACAGCGCCGCTTACGCCACTATGGGGACCGGGATTAACGCTGATAGTGACGAGGCCAGCCTTCCCACAACGGTGCCCAAGATTATTAATAATACCATGCGTGTAAGCCGGATGCTGTCAATTCCCTACCTTTGGGTCGACCTGTACTGCATCGACCAGGTGGACTTAACGAGAAAGACAGCTGAGATTAACGTTATAGGGCACATTATAAGGTACCCTCCTCTTTTTCATCTTTAAAGAGAATTTTTTTATTTTTTGGTTTTAAAAGCCAAATTAAGATCATTACTATACCCCCCCGCTAACAACCCCCAGTACCGCTCCTCCCACATAACCCTTATAACAGGCCGTCACACCCGTGATCTCCTCCTATCCGATCTTTCCGCTAACCTCGGCACCACCTAACACATCGAAACAATCAGCAACAAACCTATATCACCTTACCCCCCTCTATCTGGCTCTAACTTAGGCGCTCTGATTAGATTACGCGCTCCTGGACATATCAAGGAGGCCACCTCGCACGGCGCGTCGCCTTCTTCAGCTCCGACTCGGACATCTCCTTCCTTTACAACGCCGGCCACTGGCGTAAGTCCCTCCACTCAGGACCTGTCCACGGCCACTCACCCTATCTCCCAGGTGTTCACCTCACCACAGGCGGCTTTGACGTTCTAGCTGGGCACAAGTGGCTCGCGAGTGACAAATGGCAATTCGGCAAGTACCAGAGAATAATGCTTAGCTATTTGCGGAGGAGGCTCTCGTTCGAGACCGATAAACTAAACGCCCTGGCCGGGTGTCTTCGCGTTATAGGGGAGCGTAAAGGGGTCGTGTTCCTAGCAGGGCTGCCGTCGGCGGATTTTCATTATACGCTGCTGTGGGAGGGGGAGGATGGGCCGCGCAAGGAGGGGTTTCCGAGTTGGAGTTGGGCGGGGTGGGTGACTAATATGAATTCGCTGCATCTTGTTAGGCCAAGGGATGATGAGGGGGTGAGTGCGAGGTTAGGAGACGTAGATGGTGGTGGGGACGGTGATGGGACTTTGGAGTATGTGCATAGCAAAGAGAAGGTGCAGGAGCTTCAGGGAACGCTCATGATTCATACGCTTGGACAGAGTCCCGCGTGGAACCGGTGTCGGCAGCGCTTCGCTAACATCCGGGTAGTGCCGCCCTATAAGACGGTCAGGATCGAGAGCGAGGTGGCTACGTTTGTAGTGGATTTTGCCCCAAAGGAAGGCGAGTGCGAGGTGTGCGGAGTGCTGAAAGGAGAAGGCGTGGATGGGCTGCAGGCCGACAAAGTGTACAAGATCCCGAGTCGGGAGTGCGGGATGCGCATGAGGGCCGCCAGCGGAGGGGGCGGGGATGTGCTTCGCTTCACGTACAAGTGGCTCAGGGAGTGGCCGTTCTTCAAGGCGAACCTTCCGAGGGAGATGACGGGGAGGGAGATGGCAAGGCTGCTGACAAGGGAGGGCCTGGAGTTGATCAAGATGGTGGAGATTGAACTGGTAGAGGGCGATGAGCGGTACAGACCTGTGGAACTTATTTGAGCTTGAGGGATTGTCTTAGCTCGCGAGCAGCGGAAGTGCAGTTACAAAGTGACTTGATATGGTAGAAATAAAGGGGCGAAGCCCTAAGTAGTTAAATATAAATGGAAGATCTCCTTATAAGGAGCGCCAGATCCACGTTCCGTGGCTCCTGGCACAGGCCACGTAGTAACCCTGTGCCGTAACAGTTACCACCAGTTGCAGTTTAACACACCCCCCAGGTGCTTGGAATCTAAGAATTTAAGCGGTTAAATCAGCGAAACAAAGGAAATAGTAATCCGTGATAGGAAACAGCTTTAAAAGCCATCTACTCCTAATTGTTACGTTATTAGTTTGCGAATTTTCCAAGGTGCAGTGTCAGAAACACTGCACCCTGGAATATCGTGGAAATTGATGGGGTTGCAACTGATTGATTTAATTGCCTTGTTGCCCTCCGGCGTAGCCAGAGAGCTCCTATTATACTGGTGACAGTGAGGCGGAGTAAAAGGGCTGAACTGGCTGTGCCAGTTCAGCTTCGTTCAGCTTTATTCAGCTCCGCGCAGCCCCTATTCAGCTCCGACGAAGTGATGTTCTGGCCCTCTGGCCAGAACCCCCTTCAGTCTGACACTAACATCCTCTTCGGCGCGGAAATGGAAGGATCACAGGTCTAATCGACTTCGACTTCTCGGAGGGAAAAGACGGAAAGAGCTTCTGGAATGTCTGGATGCGCTTCAGTGAAGTGTGTACGAGCCATGGCACTTAAAGTAATGAAATAACATAAATTCGTAGAATTATAAAACATCGAGCACAGTCCCTAAATAAGCCCCCTCTACAAGCGAGGGCGAGTAGCGGAAATCTCGTCGCCGTTCCAGATCTCATTCCTCCTCGAGAGGTCTTAAGAACGGCAAAGATGCCGTTATCCCTAACTTCCAGAACAGGCCGGATGTCTCCTCCATGGGATGGTTGGATTCCCAGCCGCCGCAGCATCTTTCCCCGATTGTCCGAAATCTCGAGATGCCCCGTGCTGAGTAGCGTCGCCCTCGGCTCATCGCTGGGTTTCGCCGAGGGTAACCACCACCTGTCTTTAACTCAATCTTTCCAGAGTGAAATGGCTCCATCTCCGTCGAGGGTAATCCACCATCTACCGGATGGGCTGACTAGCGGCATCTTTGCGTTCCACTTCCACGTCTCGCCGAATGCCAGCTCGCTCGACGCCACGTCCCGGGTAGATGGTG
>Ga0247770_1000833_pt1 | contig 28218 bp, 12 predicted proteins | sample UWRJL136409B6_FD_179943 | JGI IMG/M metagenome (GOLD analysis project Ga0247770, IMG submission 179943) | Plant litter microbial communities from Arlington Agricultural Research Station in Wisconsin, United States - UWRJ-L136-409B-6 | ecosystem: Environmental > Terrestrial > Plant litter >... | reverse complement strand
GCTTAGGTGGAGTCATTGCTGTTTTAGGTTATTGCTTAGGTAGGGTTCTAAAGTGGGGCGTTTTAAGTGAAAAAATGAAAAACTTGCACTTTTTAAGAATATTTAACTAATTAACTAAAATAGTTAGTGTAAAACGGATTTAAGTTCTGTATTACAAATTAGTGAAATATTGTAATGTGTAAAATCTATATAATTTTATCTTTAAATAAGCCTAACCCTAAGGCAGAAAGCATAGAGAGAGTAACTAAAATAGGTAGCCTAAAACGGATTTAAGTTCTGTATTACAAATTAGTGAAATATTGTAATGTGTAAAATCTATATTATTTTATCTTTAAATAAGCCTAACCCTAAGGCAGAAAGCATAGAGAGATTAACTAAAATAGGTAGCCTAAAACGGATTTAAGTTCTGTATTACAAATTAGTGAAATATTGTAATGTGTAAAATTTATATTATTTTATCTTTAAATAAGCCTAACCCTAAGGCAGAAAGCATAGAGAGAAACGAAATTATAGCGAGTATTTAGGTTATTACTAATACTTATATAACAGTAGACAGTTGTTATCTCGATATATATAACATAAGCTTTACTGCTATAACAAACTACCTTACCCTATTCTGTATTAATGTAAGTCCTCCTTAAATATAAGCTGTATAATATTAACGTAGAGAAAATAAGACTAGTAGCAGGCTTTAATCTAGCACTTTAATGCTAATATTAAAGTGTTCTGTAGATAATTAAATCTTACTAATATCTTAAGCTATTTTAACTACTTAAACACAGTGTTAATTTAAAGCCGAGGTAGTATAATATAGTACTTTAATTATACCTGTAACTTAGTTAGAGGACCCTTTACAGACTGTTATATAATAGATTAATTTAGGGGTGTTTATAGAAACTGTAAGTATTAAGATTATAGAGTTAGATGTTAAGTTTAGGAGGAGTTGGATAACAGTAAAGATAAGGAAGATAAGGGTAAGGAGGAGAAGATATAGGAAGGAGAGGAGGAGGATAAGGGAGAGGAGGAGGAGATAAAGGAGTAAGGGTAGGGGTAAGGTAATATAACCGTTATATAACAGTAAATTATAATAATAATAACCTAAATTTACAGTTTTACCTTCTTTTTTTAACATTATTTAACAATCTTATTAATATCTTAATAACTTTACATATAATACTGTAGGAAGAATCTGTAATAAATCTTAACTTATATAAAAATAATATTCTTTATTATATAATTAAGAAATATTAACTTAAAAAAGAAGCTGTAATAAGAAAGTAACTCATTATACTAACCTTAAATATTAATCTTAAGTTTACCTATTTTATATAGTAAGTAAGTTATTATAAGAAGGTAACTAACTATACTAACTACTACTTATACCGTACAATTAACAAAGGCTAACTTATACGTAAATAAGAATAAAAAGTACTACTACTTACACTGTATAATTAATAAAGGCTAACTTATATGTAAATAAAAATAAAAAGTATTACCTGTAACTTAAATTAATTAATGTAAACTTATATATAAATAAAAACAAAAAGTATTACTATCTGTACTGTATAATTAATAAAGGTAGTAAGAAGGTAACTAACTACGTAGGTTTTAGTTTTACCTATTCTGTACAGTAAACTGTAGTAAGAAAGTAATTAACCTTAGTTTTAGTTTTACCTGTTCCGCACGGCAAGCTGTAATAAGAAGGCAGCTAGCTCTAGTCTTGGTTTTACCTGTTCCGTACGGTAAGCCTGTTCCGTATAGTAAGCTGTAATAAGAAGGCAGCTAGCCTTAGTTTTAGTTTTACCTGTTCTATACGGTGTAAAAAGGAAGCTGTAGTAAGAAAGCAATTAGCTATACTAGTTTTAGTTTTACCTGTTCCGTACGGTATATAATGGTTATCGGAAAGCATAAGTTAGGCTCTTATACGATAAGATTTATAAATAAAAAAGGTATATAAAATAAGCTGACTGGGTAATTGTAGAGCACAGGCTAGGCTCTTGTATAATAAGATCTAGTAGAGTAATAAGGGTATGTAGAATAAACTGACTTAGTAGTTATAGGGAAGGTACTGACTAGTTTCTACAGATAACTCTGGGGGAAAGTCGTACATAAGCCCACCTTAATAAGAAACTGAGGGCAAAAATGAACACTTAATAGAAAGCGACTAAAGTGTTATACGATGTTAGAAGGACGTAAGGTAATATGTGATAAGGTTAGGAATTAAATAAAACTAGTTACACGAAATTTAACTGGGAAAAACATAACAGACTTTTATTTAAAAAAATCGTAACGGACTTTACCCCCTGTGTATAACAGTAGCCCAAGCTCCTACATTACCAGAGTAACGGACTCTTATAAAGTCTATCGGGGAATAAAGGATAGGGTTAAAGTATGTAATAATCTTATTACTTTAAAGAAACGTGTTAAGCTTATCTACCCTGTTAGCTATCCCTTATACTTATTATTAAAACAGAAGTATAAGCTACAGATACTATACTAATAGCTTACTTACCTCTTAGGGTAAGTAGTAATAAATAACCTTTACTTACTTATTATTATAATAGTTCTTATAATATAATATAATAAAACACATTATACTACAGTTAATTATAATATTTTAAATGCTCCCATTAGCTATATTATTATATCAGATCCTTATAACCTTTATTAATTGCTTTAACATCCCTGTAAGTAAGTGCAGTATAACTAGTGTGCCCTTTTAGAATCTCTTTACTAGCTGCTTATACGATCGAACGGCAGCCGTATAGTACAGTACCTCCCTTAACTTACTATTAAAAGAAGTATTATTACTAGCTAGCCGTAACTACTCCTTCCGCTTACTTAGCTGCTGTAGTAACTGTTATATAACCTAGCTCTCTCCTGTAGCTAACTATAAGTTACAGTCGTTACGTAGAAACAAGTACCTTACTTAGTCTTCATTATAATTATCTTATATCTTATCTTAAATAATAACTAATATAGATGTAAGATTACTATTATCCTCTAATATTAACAGCTAGCTTAACACTGCCCTTACTTTACTAATTAATATGTGTATTATATCGCTTAACTTATTTATAATAATGTAGATTTATTAATATAATAACTAATCGTTTAACCAGTTAACTGTTAAGCTAGCTGTTATTATATACTAAATCTGCAGCTTGTATAACTGTGTGTTTAAGATCCAGTTAATCGGCTTTAAATTAATCTCTTAAACTACTATAACTATAAACTAGCGTACCTTATTACAGACAATCTAATACAGCTTAGTAACTACTTTTACTATATTGTTAGTATCTATCATTATCTGCAGCCTTTAGATCTTATCCTCCTACTTAAGAACAGACTAATACATTACCAACACCTACACTACTTTAATAACAGTAGAATAAATAAGAGTATAGTTCTTAAGTAACTCCTAATTACTGTCTTTACATATTCCCATTATAACCAGCTTATTAATAATACCACATTTGTACTGCGTAAGCTTATACAGGTAGTTAAATATCACTATTATTATATCTAAGTAAAGCTGATTAAGCTTAACTTTATATAATAGCTAGTCTACTTTACTAATAATATCTACTATACCCTTTACCTAACGCTTTATTAACTTGTGTAATACGTTAAAAAGATTGCTTTACTTTATAGTAAGCTTATACTGCAGCTTAGTCTTATTTTAGGTCTTTATATACGTAATAAAGTACAGTAACTGTTAGAAAATATCCTTATACTTCGTCTATATATCCTCCATTACTATACTGTTAAACGGCTTATATAGCTTACTTACTAACTCTTTACAGTTAATCTTCAACAGTACAGCTAGCCTAACTTAGCTAACTGCTATAACACTATACGCTTAGTCCATTACCTTATTTAAGCTCTGCTATATCAGCTGTAACTTCAGCTTATCCTTCTTAATCAGCTTAACTAACAGCTAAAGCACGTCCTTATCTTACCTTTACAGATATTTTACCTAGCCGACACGCTGTAATTATAGGCTTGGTTTAGTCTTCTTATCCCTAGCCTTTATAATCTAGCACTTCTTAGCTTTAAATCGGTTAGCTTACATCTAATGTATTTATATAAGTCGTTACTCCTCTATTTCTACTAAGCTATCCATTATTAACGTTACCTTATTATCTTAACCTACCTTAAACTAACCGTTAGTGGTGTAAGATGGGAAGAACTGCTAGTAATATACTTCTGTAATCTACAGTACCTACTGCTCCTATTTAACCTTCTTCTTAATATTACTACCTTTTATCTAATTGTTCTTTTAGCTGTAGTTTTAACGGTAATGCTCTTAGATGGCCTGAACGGTCTAAGTAATAAACTGATAAATATTATATCGTATACTATCAGTCTTTAATACTAATATAAACAGTATAAGCGTAACTGTTAGTGGGGGATATTTAAAGTCGTGCCGTAATATATTTTAGCTATATATAATGTCTGGAATGGCTTTAATTATTATAACGATCTTAGCCTGCTCCTTAAGTGTAATGTAATAATAGGATTTTCGTAAATGGGTAAGCACCTTATCCGTTACACATGTAAATCAACACATTTTACAAATAACGAATAAGTAGTCAGTTAAGTGAATAAATAGCTTTGTGTTACTTAACTTATAGTAGTGAACTTAAGAGTAGTTTTACGTTAAAACTAGCAATTGCGCTAAAACTAATAACTACGTCAGACTCTAAGTAGTATATAATTGCTTTTATTACCCCTTTTCACAGTCAGCTACTTAGTAAAGCGATAACGGGCTAGTGAAGTAATAACAAGCTAGTAGAGCGATAACGAGTTAAGGTTACGATAATAAGCTTACGTTTATTAGCTTAATTATATAGCCTTTATACTTTATTAGTTTTTCACTACTGAACTTTAACGCTGTTTTTTTACTTATTATAACAGTTTCTTTAAAAAATAATATTAGTATTAGAATCGCCTTAATCAGAGCATTTCTTCCATACTATCATTTTTTAAATTAAGAGCTAAAAGGTCTACAGAGCGAACCCCCTGTCTTTTCAACGGAGTTTACCCCCTGTTAACAACGTCTCCATTTCCTTTTTGGTACGGTTTTTAACAGAGTTAAGTCCACTCCATCGTGGCATTATAAGTAGGGTTTAAAGGCTTTATTTTATGGGGTTTACAGGCTTTATTTTACAGGGTTTATAGGGTTTATTCTATAGGGTTTACAGGCTTTATTCTACAGGGTTTACAAGCCTTATTCTACAGGGTTTACAGTTTTTATTCTATAATTTACAATTTACAGTTTTTTTTTTCACTTTTATAAATGCAATTCGAACTAGGAACCTCTTTAATTTATATTACGCTATTTACCACTATACTATTTCTATTTCTATCTGTGAAAAACTAAAGGTTTTGTTTAACTTAACTAGGTGAATTAGAGTAATAATTTAATAATTATCAATTATAAGCTTATATAATCAAATGATACATTTTAATATGCATTATATAACGTAGAATCCGATTCTCACATTGTTCTCAGGGTTAGGATTAAGTAACAGGAGATATTCAGGTTTAAGTGAAAAAATATAACTTTCGCAGTTATTTTAGTTTATAATATAAAAAAAAGTATTATTATACGTAGATTTTAACTGTAATTCTTAATCTAAAGCTTGATTTAGAATAGCTATTAAAACTAGAGAAATATTTAAGTTTATGTTAATGTTATTATTATTATTTAGGTTTAAATAGTTATATCTTTATTATTATAAGCTGTATAGTAAAAGAGTTCCAGCTCTGTATTCTACGTAATAAATTGTATACGAAACGTAGTTATTACTTCTTATTATGCTACTTATTAACAGGTTATTATTATAATAACTATTATTATCTAACTTTAAACATTAATATCTTTCTTAATTTAAGCAGTATGGTAAAACTGATTCCAGTTCTTGATTCTACGTAATAAGTCATATAATAAACTTAAGTAATAAAACTTATTATATTACTTATTAACTAGTTATTATTTAAATAATTATTATTATTAGGCTTTAAACAGTAATATCTTTCTTATTATTAGCTTTATAGTACAACGAATTCCAGTTCTGAGTTTTAGGTAAAAATCTACATATAAACTACCTTCTTTAATTAGATTTAACCTTGTCTTTATTTCCGAATACCCATTTGTTTAATTTTTTCAAACGCTAATAACTCCTGAACTATAACCCTAACCCTGAATCTGACTTCAGATTTGGAATCCTGGTCACGTGTCGTATCTGAAAACATATCATATCACGTGATTTGAAACCCGAGTAGGAGCCCGAGCGGATGGGCCCGAGCAGACCCACTTTTGATAATGAACTGACCAGTCCTAGGTCGAGTTGAATTTTCTTATCAGTTTTGACTGAATTTCCCATAGTAATATTTTTTTTTTGCACCACCCTTATAACAAATTGTCTTCCGGACAGGATAATTTTAAATACACATTTGTTAAATATTTCTAAATCAAAATCAAATTCCCGGCCTCGCCTCCTTGATCCTCTAACATCTTCGTCATATGCCCAAACATAGCAACGGGGAGAACACACGGCCCCTGAGTCTTATACACACCACTTCTTCCTGCATTTCTCAGAACGAACAAGTGCTTCCCACCAAGCAGCACCGCGATATCATCCCCTAGGCGCGCCCCAGCCGGCGCCAGACACACCCTGCCATGCTCGGTTCTAAAGCAACGTGTGTTGTGTTCTGACGGGTCGAATCTCTGTGCAAAATTTGTACGTTCAAGCCGTGTTGCCTGATCGGTAACAGCAGCCGGGTCTGCTCCATCACTTGTCCGAGGCACTGTTTCCGGGTCCTCCCGATAGAGCAGCGAGAGCATGCCGGAGACGCTGGTGGTAAAGTCCAGCGGCGCGGCAATGCGGTCGACGGGAAAACCCTTGCATCGGAGGATGCCCTTGTCGTTGTGATCCTGCAGCTCTGCCTTGCTGTGTAGGCCCGAAGCGGCGAACTTTGTCGTGATAAAGTCCCAGTGTCTGGTGATGGGGATCTCGACCGCAGGAATACGCCAGTCAAGAGCCCATGAGGGCAGTTCGACGTCGGACCGGGCGTTACGGGTGGTGAGCAGAAGGACAAGGATGTCCAGGTTCCGGTCGCGGTTGATAAAGTACTTGACAGTGTCCTGGTACACCACTGTCAGGGGCTTGGAGTAGTCCAGCGGGAAGCGAGGGGCACCGGTGGATGTACCGTGTTCCGCCTCGTCTGTCTGCTTATATGTCTGGATCGGAACGCGACCCAAGCCGAGGAGGGCGTATACTTTGTCACGGGGGTCTGTGGCCTCAAAGTTCCGGCTGGTCATGAGGAGTTCGAGAAGTCCGCCGGCGTGGTAGTACCAGATGCTGCGGATATTGCCGATCAAGCCGATCAGCTGCTGTCCGTTGACCCAACCGCGCGTGAGACTCGAGATTGGCAAGCCCTGTCTCGTGCTTTCTGGCCCAGAGATTGGGACCCCAGATTCTTTGGACAACTTGTGCCGCAGGTGGCCGAGCCGAGCAGCAGACCGCTTCAGGGTATACCAGCTGAGGCTGTGTCGGCCGCACACAACAACCACCTCTTTGGCGGCCAGCAGCTCCTGACGAATCCAGCTGCGCACAAACCATGGCCGCTCGAGCAGTTCGTGGAAAGCGCCACAGACGGCCCTCAGCTGCTCATAACAGTTACTTTCGTGGACCCGGTACATGACGGCTTTCCGCTCGAGGGGTTTGTCGAGGCGCTTCATCGAGTCTATTGCAAGACCTGATGTCTCGGATTCCTCCCCAAGCCACACCACAACTTTGGTTGCGCAACTGTATATGTCAAGCATGTGCGGAATTTGCTCATTTTTCTCCTTGGTATCATTCTGGTTGATGCATATGGCGTCGACCCACAGCATGCGCCGGTCCGTCGCGTGTCTGAGATGCTGCAGCGCCTGGAATAGGTTGTGGGCAACCGGTAGGTTCCGGCCATTACACTTTACCGCGAACTTTGGCGTTGGGTCACCCCAAGTGTATGAGAGCGCCTCGTACGTGACGTGGCCGGTCCCAGCCACTGCGCATGGGAGAGAGGTTAGCGAACAGATAATCTCGTCGCCGAAAGATCCGGGCTCTAAGCAGAGAATGCGTGTATGGCCCTTTGCGAGTGGTGCGTAGATATCAGCGTAATCTCGCTCCGAAAAAACTCGAGCCGAGAGATGCCAGCGCGAAGCGTCGAGACTGGGCAGGCCAGCTCGGGGAGTCGTTCTCTTCTTGAGCCAGCAGTCAATGGCGCACGGGCTGAAGTGATCGGTGTTTGTATCCAAGCCTCCAGATATATCCGAGACAGAATGAACGTCCTCGTCGTCCTCGAGAGCCCGAATTTCGTCTCCCAATGGGCCGGCCAGCGCTCCGAAGCTGCGCAGCATTCTGTATCTTTCCTGTTTTGGGTTCTCACGATTCTCAACCGTGGCTGAGAGGTATCCACTATTGGTGAGCTGTTGAACTGGGCTGATCTCCTGACCCTTGTTTCCGTATTCAACATCAATCTTGCCATCAACCCCGACTGCAACCGGCTCGGTGCTGTAGTAGCCGCGCCGCAGCGCCGCCATGAGGACCTGTTTCCCCACCTCATCGGCCTGGTTGCTCAGCTGTCCGACTCCGTCATCAGACAAGAAGGCACCTGGTGATCCACCTAGATGCCTCATAGATTCGTCCACAAATCGTGACAGAGCCTCATCGTCCATGTTAGACACATCTAGGCGGCTGATTGGACTTGAACCTTCGGACTCTCTGATGGCAGGTCAGCTTCACTTGCTCCTCTTTATCTCTTGTCTTGAAGAACTTGCTCGACCGTCTGTCGTCTTTCACCATTGGCCAGTGTTGCCGCTGCAGAAACGACCGGCCTCTCCCGCGACTGAGAGGAACCCATATCGGCAGTCAACTTGAGCCGCAGAATGATTGGTTGTATAGGTAGGTGTCTATTTCAGACAGGCAGATGATACATTTGTCTGAAAGCATGAAATCTGGTATTTGTCCAGATGTATTCGAGACTCGGCCGAAAAGTTTCGACACCGCCAAGCTACCCCTCTCCAAATGGCCAGGCAGCGGTTGCACTCGTGGCATGATTGGCTTGCTGTTGCGGGGCATGGCCTGGAGTCTCGGTGAGGGCTGGAGCGGCTGAGCACCCACGGATCGAACGCTAGGCCGCATCGAGACACATGGCTCTGAGACAAGTCGAGCCCACGGCCAGCGGCAATGCAGTGGAACCCTGTTGCAAGCCACCAACTGGAGTTATTTACTCCCCTACCCTCTCCACCCCCCCAGACCTCGACGACCCCTGAATCGTCCCCAAACGATGTGCGACCGTAACCACCGTACATTCGTGAAAGTCCTCCAGCAGTTGAACCTTGAAAAGACGTTTGCCGAAGGCTTGCCCAGGAATTTGGCTCCGAACTGAGCAGAAATCGGCTGTCGAGTTTCTATGCCACCAGGCCGAGCTCCTCCCATTCCTTCTCTGGGAGCAGGACAGTCGCGATAGCCTAGATCAATGGAGTGTGTCAGTAGTCGGTACGTATTGGTACGTGTTAGCGACCGAAAGGAAAAGCCGACTGACAATGCCCATGACAATGTACCAGGCCGCGAAGAGCAGGTTGAAAAAGCCCTGGGCCGTGTCTACGACGATTGTCTGGCGACTAGGGAGTATGCACGAGTAGATCCATCCCGTGAGGATCGCCGCGACGGCCGAGACGAAGCCCGTCAGATAGGAGATGCCTCTGCCGTCGAACATCCCGTCGAGCGGGGGCGGACTTCGCATGTTGACAGAGGTGTTGAGGGGTCACTGGGCACGCTCACCCGGACGTAGAGAATGATGCTCCAAAAGGATGCCGGTGGGATTGCCCATTTATTGGAGGCACGTAAAGCCTAGACCGCGCTGGAGCTGGAGCGCGGTCCGTGGGCTTTCACCACGCATGGCTTGGGGATTGGATCATGGGTCCCAGCCGCAGAGCTGGATGCGGATGGTGGCTTGTTAAAAGGGCGCTTCGCCCACATTGTGCGGCAAGGAAGCAATTTCCACAGACGTCCTAGCTGGCGGTAGATTTAAGGGTCGATTCGCCTATAGTCAAGCCTCCTGATAAGAGAGACATCGTGGAGACAGAGGAACACAATGGAGTTCTCCTTCTCTCCTTTGTAGTTCTTCTCTTACCCATTTTCAGAGTCGGCTGCCACTGGGTTAAGATAGGAAGGCCACGTCTAATAAGAATACAAATGAAGCAATTAGCTCGGGGAGTGTCTCAGTTTAAGGGGGAGAATTACCCACTTTTGGTATATTCTCCCTATAACTGTTAACGTAATATATAAGCCTGAATATAACTTAATCCTTTTCCCTGCCGTAATTCTTTAACCTCCTTTCCCTAGGGGGGGGGACGAGATCCTAACTCTGTAAAATCTAACCCCGTTGTAATGGGAGTTAGGTATAATCTCTTTCAAATTCACTCCACAGTCAGCGTGTAACTGATCCAGATTCTCCCATTCGTATTCGCAATTCGAAAATATATTCAAGGGGCTCACAAAACTACGCTGTCAGCCCAAAACATTGTAACGATACACCCACCGAAAGAACAGCCGCCTTAACCCCAAATCCCGCAAAAGTTGTCTCCTTTTACCCGCTGGGGGAGTACGCATTCCCAGCCAACCTCAACACGTTCACTATGAACATCCACATGCCTACAAAGCTGGCAAAGCTTGTGATGATGAACAGCCAAAATACAAACTTGACGAGGCCTCTCTTCCACCGCGACGTCCTCAGGAACCTATCCCGGAAGAAGCGTGCGAGCGGAAACAGGTTCTCATCGCCAATCTTCTCCTGCGAGTCGGTCTTGTCTACTTATCCTTTGAATGCACGCTTCTTCTGCTGGAGGACCCATCCCAACTCCCACATTGCCTATATTAGTGTCAGTCCCAGGAAGCCAAAGACAGTAATAAAGACGCCGAGGGCAAAGAATCCCATTCCAAACATGTATCCCGTCTTGAGCAGCCAAGCCTCGAAAACGCCCAGGATGAGGCCCACCTGCAACGGGATAGCGATGAACCCAAAGAGAGAATAGGTAAGCAGCCAGGGGCCCACGGCGCAGATGACCCCGATCGGCACTAGTATGTCACCTTGGCGGAGACCGCCGCTGCCCGATGTGACCGTGTTGAACATAATCAGGACCTGAACGGTAGGTTCGCCGGTGCCTGCGCCGAGCTTGACGAGGAGGTGTAGCCAGCCGAAGGAGTCGGTGCCCTTTAGCCACATTAAGGCGGCGGTCTGGAGGAAGTTAAGAAGGATAGATAGGCTGACCCCGAGTGCGGACCAGAGCATTGAATCGCATTGGGAGGCACCAAAGTAGATGAAGAGACTGTACAGGACAGCGGAAAGCGAATGAGGTAGGCCCCTCGGGAACGTCTGGGAGCAGGGAAGCGACTTGATGGTATGTGCAGTTGGAAAATCGGTCGGCCGTATCCCATCGTTCCCAGGGAAGAAAGACAGAAGTAGATTCCAGGGGCCCAATGTAGGCGCTGCAATTTGCTTTGATGGCCTGTTACTTGCTTTGTCAGCGTCAACCCCAAGTGCATCAAACATTATCTTCAATCCATCTTGACAGTAAATTCCTGCGTGAAGTTGCAGGTCAGGGGATATGCAATAGTGCCGTTGCTGCTGGTCAAGTTACCAAACACACCGTCACATCCCGCCCGTCGAGTTGAAGCACCGGAAATTCGTGCCAATTCACTACTATATCTAATCGAGAGAGCGGAGGACAGGGCAGCACGTCCTATCAAAAGAGAACGAGTGGATACAGCCATGCCGGAGAGAGCAACAGCAAGGTAGCAAAGTGTGTGAAATAGTATCTTCTTGGCAGGTCCCAAATCGGGAGGTTTTGTGCATGGTGGAGGTGAGCTCGAGGCCCGGGCGTTAAGCGAAGAGCTCCAACCAGGCAGCAGCAGTCTAGGCCGTTCGATAGCACCAGCTAGGGTGCAGGGGGGTTCTCAGCCGCAAGCCTCAATGTCCGAGGACTCAAAGAGTTAGGACCCAACGGCAAGGCTTTCGACAAGAACGCTCGAGAAGAGTGAGTTCTTTCTCGCTCAAGTGGAAAAACGGGAAAAGGAGAAAGAGGTAAAAGTTACACACAGCCGCCACATCTGGACACCCCACCAAACCATATCGGGGAGGGCGTGTCTGCCAGTGCCGGCGGATATCTCCTGTTAATGTCTCCTTCCCTTTGCACCGTACAGAAAGGATGGTCCGCACCTGCAAAACCAACTGCAGTATTTTAATTATTACAAAAGCGAACTAATCCAACCAAACCAAGTTCTAACCAACTCTTATATCGATTACTATTTCCTAACCCAATCTTGAAACTCTTTTTCCCCTGCGATTGCCATCCAATCTCAAGCCAACCATAGGTATCATGTCCCCACCTGTTTCACCGTCGCAAAGAAAGAGCGCCCACCCCCAGCCCCGTCAAGGCTCACCCTCGCAGTGCGAATAACAATAACATCGCCATCCAGCGGCCGATACGTCACCGCGATACCGTTTGAGCTAGTAGGCAGGTTAATACTACCCTGAAATATTATCCAAATTCGGGACATTCAGTGCGATCAGGGCCACGGTGACGTGGTCCTCGGCGTTAGAACCACCACCTCCCGAATTTTGAGGAGAGTTTTGGAGACTCGCAACCTCGTTGGCGGTGAGGGCGTGGTCCCACAGTCGGAAGTTGCGCACGCTACCGGCGAGATACTTGTCGTTGTGGAAGGTTGAACGGCTAATGTAATTCGCGGACGTGGCTCTAGTCCTGATACTACCCAGTGCAACGATGTTGCCGTTGTTGGTGCGTCCGCTGATGTACGCACCGTCCTGGTAGAGACCAATGCGTCTGGCGCTGCTCTTGATGACGAAGGCGATGGTCTTCCATTGGTTCCGCGGGAAGGGTGAGTTGGTGCAAATCTCAGCTTCGGACTCACAGTTTGATGGGGTGATTGCGGTGCGGAGCTCGGGGTCGCCTGTGGCGAAGATGTACCCGCTGTCGTCGCCGTTGGACTTGGTGTTGCCGATTCCGAATATGAACTAGTAGCCTGTTTACTCCAAGCGGATGTTCACCTCGATGCTGGCCGAAATCGAGTATTGGTTCCACATCAGGTCGTTGGGTAGCTGGATGCAGTTGTGGTTACCGTCGAGGCGCGCCCCGTCGCGACCTTGTAGCTGTGGCCCGTTAACGTAGCGCCCGTGATGATTGTTTCCGCTAAAATCGGTTGCCTGCGTTCCGGATGTTTCGTTTAGGGGTAGGTAAAGAATGAGTCGGCCGTGCACCGTCGCGGCCGCGAGAGAGGCGACGGGGGTGAAAAACGTCGATCGTGAGGGATACATGACAAAAATCGAGGTATGGATTCTCACTCCCTCGCCCAAAATTAAATCGGGAGGAATTCCTGCAACATTTCTAGCGCCGCCACTTTTTTTCTCCTTTATGGCATATGATGAAGTTTTTCCACATTTATCCGCACGTTGTGGGCAGGCACGTACCTGCATTAGCCCCGCGGCGTGTTTGCACCCCTAAGCAGCGCAGTATAACCCTTGCCATTTGGTGGCGTTAATTTGCAGTAGGCTTAATTCTTAATAAGCTTAATGTGATTCTCAATTTTAGCGGTCGGTGTTAATATATATACATTAGCCCTGCCAAATATTATTACCGCTAAAGAGTCGGAGTCTGGAGAGGCACGTAGTTTCTAAATGAGTTAGCATTTTTTAACAGTGTTTTGTGAGAGGGAGAGTCTAAGGGGAGTTTAAGGAGAACCTGGAAAGCGTGCGCGGTGGTTGTTCTCCGGCTGCCAAGCCCCTATCTATTCGTCTATTAAACAAGCATACAGCACCACTCACGCCCCCTAGCAGCGGCAGTAAGCGCTCACTACGCTATAGCCGGGCCTCAGGGTTTAAAGTGCAGGGAACCCCCCTGTTATTTACTCCAGTGTACACTGACGCACTGCTAACAGGTTTTAGCACGCAATATAGACATTCCGCGCTTTCAGGGCTTAACTAGTAGCGACGCAGCTCCATTTGTTATCCGTTATAATAGCGCTAGCCGTCGTTAGCTAGAGCAGATACAGACAAATCTCGTAAGTGAGATAGCAGTAAATCTATTAGTACCTACCCAGTACTTAAAGGTTAGAGGCAAATAAGTGTAGAGTTTTATTTTACAAACTTATTATCTACTAATCGCACTTTATATCACTAGTACTAATGTCGTTTCCACTACAGGTTATTTCACTATATTTAAGAAACTTACATAATTAAAACAGAGATTATTAATATTAGCCACTAGAGTAATATCTTAAATGCAAATTAGTAAAATCTAAGTTATAGCGCCTAAGGCGTAAGCGTATAAGCTTTTAGGTTATTACCCGTCCTGTGCCGGCTTATCTTTAATGCTATGCCTTCTTCACCCTTAATACTTAACTTATATAATATATCTAAGTCCCTTTCTAAGACTGGTTTTTCTTATCCTTACGTAACTCTTTCCTCTTCTAAATCTCTTATCTGTAAGCACTATTTGCTGTTCTCTCCTTTATAAGAATTATCCTCTCTTCTCTTCTTTATAAGCACTTTTCCCACTAGCTACTGTCAATATTCCACTAATAACTTCCCTTTCTCTTATCTATAGGCACTTTTCTCGCCTTTACCCTTAACATCACCTATAACTTTACCAGCCCCCACTCTAGCTAAGTTCACAGCGCTTTAAAATGCTAGATATACTGCTATATAAGCAGCACAGGGTGTACCAGGATCAGTATATCTACTTACTATATATACGTTAAACTGGTACAGTAACGTATTAGGGAAGAAACTATAAAGAGGACTATACCCACAGGACGTCGCAGTTAGCCTGGAAAGCCGACTCCCAGATTATTAGTCTTTTAATTAGAGGAATATCAATGTAATTAACGTAGAAAAACATATATATACCTAATATGGAATAAAACTTAATTAGTAACGGTACTTAGTATAAAACGGAGCTTAGTATAGAATTATAAAAGAAACGTGACTGTGGACTAAGTTATCTTCATTTGATTAAAGGGCTAGAATGTCACTAGGCTTCTAATAAGAGGTTTTCGTGGTGAAATCGTTAGATGATGAATTAAAGGAAGCATAGTTTAAAGAACCTCGCAGCGCGGCCTCTTTTTAACGGTCACACACGTTAGTGAATGCATCGCTATGTATAAAAACGGCTGCAGTAATATTACAGAGCTTAAACAGAACGACAGGGTCAGCCTGAACAGGCGCCCTGAGTCAATAGTTAGCTATCTATATTGGATTTCGGTCAAGCGAGGTAGTAGATTGTTAACAGGCAAGGTTACTAACGGGATTCTCAAAGTGTAAAGATATATAGATACTGGGTTACCGTTCCAGTATGGCGACATTAGGGCTTTAGATATAGCTGGTTTGCCAAGCGCATATACTAATCCCTTTGCCTTGGATAAATTTAAGTTCTGCCGATTCACCCTCCTTGGTTCAGTTATAGCAGTCGCATTAAGGTTATGAGCTCAGCGGTTTGGAGACCCCTTAAGTTCCAATAGCGTAGAGTCAGCGAGGCCGTTAGTGCGCAGGGTGATTTGCAACTGCTGCTGCTCGACAAAGACATAGCTGCGGATGGGCTTGATTGTCAACTCGTATCGCCACAAGTCACTTGTCACCTGAAGACAGATTACTAAATCGGGGCGCTATGCTTACGAAGTGCTGACGACAGCTACGGTACTGGACTCGGCATCGATTTGTGCATGAGTATGGTGAGGGACATAGGGACTCTCCACGAGCAACTACCGCGCTATCTGAAGGCATATCTCGTCGTTCACATACCCCGATAATTAACACCTTTTCTTCCGTGGCAAGGTTGGCCATTTTCAAGGCAGAACCAGGAGGTGAGAATGTACCAACAAGGACAGAGTACGCCGAATCCACCTTTATCAAGAGTGGTAATTCATCCGTCAAAGTGCCAAAGCCTACCAACGAAGTGGCATCAATCCCGACATTCGAGTGTTCTTTCTGCTGTATAACATTAAAATCTACCCAGATAAACACGCGCCAAACATAGAAGAGGCATATCTTCCAGGACCTTCGCCCGTACGTCTGTATAAGTACACAACGTGCCAACTAAGATAAGCTCTATGCCACCAGGAGAGAATGGATCTACCATGAGACACAAACTCACCGTCGCCAGCAGAATTGCCGGTCGTGCAGAATGTCATTCACTAAGAAGAGCATCGTAGAGATCTATCTTCGGCCCCACTAGCAGCGCTAATGGGATCAGAGGCAGCTTGCCACCGTCCTCGAAATCATCGAGGGCCCGTTGGACGGGACTCAATTAGATAAGTGTCCGAGTTTTCGACTGGGAATTTTCTCTTTATCCGCTGATGAAGTACGTTACGTAACCTTTATTCCCATTACTGTCGATAGGCCGCAGCGTGCGGCCTTGCAGTCTGACCTACCTTGGGTATAGGTTATAATAAAAGGCCGAACGGCATCAGAACTCGCTCTACGGGCGGCTTATTTTGGTTACCCAGTCCGAAGTGTAAAGCAGGAGAGTCTGGGTCCGACGAAAAGATTTTAAGACAATAATAAATTAAAGCCTAAACTGCTTTGGGTTATGGCCATTGCTGGTATGCATGTTGATGATAGACTCTGTGGCTGTTAATAAGGTGTCCATCAATATCATGGGCTAAGGGCATATAAACTAGAGTACGACCCTCTCTCCAATACAGTTTCCTCACGCACGACAGGGACTGCAATCCATGGCCAAGAGACACTTATGGACGGCATGGTGCTACAGGACACAATATCCTTCGAGATATCAATCAGTATCGCTGCGAGGTCTCGTCTCTACTTCGCCAACCTAAACCGGCAGTAGGTTGAACAAGCTATCAACGTTGTATTAGGCTACCAACCGTTACCTGACTGTTGACTCGCCTCTTAAGACTCTGGTATCTGGCATTTGCAGCCGTAGTCACGCTCGTAACACCGACGAGTGTAGAAGCAAGAGTGCCAGTTGTGGCTCCGGCTTTGAGATAGGAGGCATGCTAAAGACACTTGGATGATCTGACGTCGAATTTAGAACGCATTTAACTCTGCACAAAAAACTATAGTGGCATCAAATGCACATATGCACTGCCGTCGCCAACCCAACCAGCGTAAAGAAAATTCCCATTCCACGATTTGCTTCCTCAACGCGGCCCACCGCAGCATTTTGCTGTGTTGTTGGTCTCACGGGAGTCGCTGTGGTCGTTGCACCCCGCACAGTTGCGTCTGTCGTCGTTGGGACGGCGGGTCTAGCCTCGGAGCTGCTAGAGACACCCGAGCCTCCCGTCGGGCAAGGGAGGTCCCGAAGTGAGGTCAATGCATCCAAACTGTTGAGACCGGTGACAGTGACAACAGCCGTTGCCTTGCATCCGCCCGAGACCGTCGTGTGTGGAAGGCCAGTGACATCAACGACATTCCTACCATGGTCAGCTTCTGGTATGATGTGTCTGGGAGTGGGGAAATACCATGTCTTGGTGAAGGTTAGTGTCACGTCTGCGGCTGCCAGAGTGGCGAGGCCCACGAGGGTGAAGAAATGATGTACCATGCTGTAAGGAAGTCCAAGAATTGACGATGGCTATGGTTCACGGCTAGAGCCTGCGTCGAGGAGGCGGACGCCTCTCCCGTAACCCATGGATGCTTTATACATAAAAGTTGGTAGCTGTGTTTGGATCGGGTCGTGGACCGGCTGATGGAAACACCACTGGCAACCATCTAGGCCAGCCTTCGGAGGGCCGTTCGGAGTTCGAGGCCATTCAAGTTGCGCCAAGAATCAGCCGTTCGGGCTGTGCCAGGCAGTGCCCATCGGAATTGTCACAGATGCGGAAATTGCATTTGTTATGCACGCGGGAGCCAACCGCAGACATTGATGATAAGAAAAACGAGAAAAAGAGTCACCATTGCAACCCTTCTCAAGACCTGAGGATTGGTTCGCAGCTGGGAAGTTCCTCGGGTTGGAGGCTCACATCGCAAGAATTGTTAGTGCCGCTGCAGCTGCATGGCGGGGCTCTTCGCGGAATATTCCATGTTCTGTCTCTCGCCGCGATGACCCACTAATCGTCTGTCACGGCAATATCTCACAGGATAACTGTTCTCCTCATCAAGACCTCAATCTCGGAGTCCACCCAACGCGTCGGATTACATGACATAAATTCGCACATATAATCGGCAATCAACCCGGTAAGCAATACCCGCTCGTTCCGGTGAAAGCTCAACTTTGGCAGCCGTTAAAAGCACGATTCCGGTCCATCATCATCACCGATCTCATGATCCTTTCAAACTGACCGCCATCCTTCCAGTACTGTACCTCAAGAAGCACCACAGCCCCAAGAAAAGGATGGACGTCACCCCAGCGCAAGTATGCGCCTACCTCGAAGCGGCCATCAGCATCTATTCGTCATCTCACTCTTCCTCACAATAACCTACTTCCGCAAGCCCTCCTCGCCCTCCAAATCCCCATTCGCCCTCTCGCACTGTTCGGCACCCTCACCATCGCCGGAAACGCAATCTTCCTCCACGGCATCATCACCCGCATCTCCACATCTCCTCCCAGTAACTACGAGCTAATCTCAATCGCCCTTCTTCAAACCCTCTCACACACGCTCTGGTTCTATACCCGCGGCGCCGTCTCTCCCAACCGCTTCACTCGCTGTGGAACGTTTTGACTGAGGTACGAAGGGCTCACGAGCAGCGGAAGTTCAGTTGCAAAGTGACTTAATTAGGTAGAAATGGGGGTTGCGAAGCACCCCCCAGTTATATACAAATGGAAGCTCCCTACGTGTGGGGAGAGCACATGATCCAAGGTCCCTGCGCTCCAGCCAAGCACGGGAGCGGCAGGGCGCCTGCGCGCCTGAGCGCCAGCTCGCCTAGCGCCTCACTTCGACACTCACGCCTTATCGCGCGATGTACCCAAGGAGCTGGTCAACACGGGGCCGTACGCTTACTTGCGCAACCCATTCTGAAGGCCGTTATATAAATCAACCCCGACTTCTTTAATAACATAAACCTTGATAAGGTTGAGGTCGAGCTTAGGATTTCACAGCTTTGAGGAACGAGCTGTACTCGTGGAGTCACACTTCTGCGGTAGCCGCTGGACATATACGCGGCGCGACATGATCGACGGAAGCATGAAGTACCTGAGGGGTCTTAGTGGCAAACCTGTCAAACCCTTGGCAGCGGCACGTGTGCGCGTGTGGGCTGCACCTATGGCTCGGATATTTGGTGCTGCAATGACGTAAGTGACGCCCAACTCACAATCAACCCGAGGTTCAACTTTAACAGCGACTGCGGAGAAATGGTCAAAGAACGTTAACTAGTTTCAATATCATTGCCGACACCGCGCAATATGTAAGGGATCGGTGCTCGAAAGGGAATGAATGGGTTGGCTATGAGGTCGCCGGCCAGGTGTTTTACGCTGGGAAATGGAATGTCATCGTCAGGAAGGATAGCTGTTAGTATAGGAGGTATGATTGACGGGTTGTACTTAGTGGTATAAAGAGTATTATCAGCTCAGTTGCCGTTTTAAATATCTAGTAGCCCTGACCCCAAATATATGCTTGGCTTATCAGATCCTTCCTAACCCTTCTCAGGAATGTCACCCCAAAGCACAGATACAATACATCTACGTCTGGGAAACTAGCAGATTAAGCTCCAGTGCTACCGTGAAGTATGATCCGGCCTCAGTCGGCACTTCCATTGCTCTTCAATAACACGGCGCCGGTTTCACTCCTAACAGCCTATAGCCCACCTTCTTATAGACAGGCGTTCGACAGGGCCAGGGGAGACAATTCCAGGTCCTGGCATATCTACTCTCTAGACGGTGCTAGCGCAGTTTGAGAAAACGCCGGGACACAACGACTGGGAATAGTTGGAGTAGACAAGCACTCGGGGGCGCTTTCCTTAACTTTTGTTTCAACATTAAGCTGAAGAAGATTGGAGAGAGTGATGGTTATAGCAGAGAGTATATGGGCTAGCAAGGGTGAGCTCTTCTGGTTACAATAGTGTCCATCGAGTTATATTAACATCGCACTCTCTATTCCCTCTTGAAATTTCCTCGGCAAAGAACTGTTCTTGAGCCAGCAAAATGCTTTCTGGTCCCCCTGCAACCCATGGATCGCAACGTCATAGTCCCATGCCACGCTTTTGCATAGTCCAAAAACAGATGCTGGGAACAGGTTCAGCTGCGCGCATAGCGCTATACAGTCCTCCATGGTGCGCGTAGGGAAGTTTGCGATGTCGTCACCGACATAGTTGGCGTTGCAGTCGCGGCGGAATTTGAGGGCCGTCCCTGGCACGGTGTACTCGGTCTTGCTAGTGTCAAGAGGGCAGGACGGGATGGTGGTGCCGGGGTTAAGGGCGGCACCACTAGAGGCAAGCTGGGTGTGTGTCTTGAAGCAAACGTTTGCTGAGTCGACATGTGGTAATGGTGCGGATAGTGTGGTGCTATCGTTGGTGGGGTTGATGGTGGGTGTGTTGGTCGGAAATGGAGGGCAGACTGTGGAGTTCCCGCTGGATCCGGGCACGTCTTGATACGTCTTGTTGGTGTTGCGACTCAACTCCACAGCCACTACAACAAGCGCGATAGCGAAGAGGATGTTGCTTATTGTGAGGGCGAGGACAGTTCTTTGCATGCCGAAAATTTTCTTAGGTGCTGGTGCCGTCGTATGTGTTGTGGTGTATCCTGAAGTCTGCCCTGCGGGGGTTTGCCCTGTGGTATGTGCTATCTCGTGTGTGGGCGCGTAGAGTGGAGATTTGGTGAACTGGAGCCCGTCGGCCCCGTTGTTTTGTACTGCCTGGAGACCCTCGTAGTCGTGGTTGATGTACCGTGAATTGACTGGTGGACCGCCGCCGTATTGGTAAGTTTCTGTCGCCATGGTGTTGCGGCTCCTTTTCTTGCAGACAGGGCCGTTGGAGGCAATTGAGAGGAAACTGAGAAGCGATCGGAGGGGGGTTACAGGGCCCCGTTCCTTTTGTTGGGCGATCTGGAATCTGCCTACTGGCTAGGGTACCTGGTCATGTCGGTGCGATACTGTGCCATTGGCAAGGGAGCAGAGCCTGAGATTACTGTTTAGGGGGCGAATCCTACAACATTTCTCCAGTCGTCCGTCTCATTGTGGTTCGATGGGGTCCTTGTCAGCATGGTTAGCCCCAATCTATAGTTGCCCGCCTGATTGGACGGGCCAGTTTGGACACGACAGGGATGTGGCGCAGCAGGACAGTGGAGATGTTGATGCCTGATCAACAGATTGTGATGGTCAGGCCACAATGTTTTCAAATTTTGGCCCGTGCTCCACCTAAAGACCAAGCCCGCGATGAGGGTTCGCACGTGACGAATCTCAAGGAGTTAGAGTCTCACATTCTTGAAGATAACGTTCTTCCTCGCTTGGACACTCTTAATCGCAATGGACTAGAGAAACTCTTCTGCAGTGCGCGAAGGTAGCGTTGTAGCTAACCTCATCTATGATTTGTGGCTGGGCTCCCAGCCAGCCGCCTCGTTTGACCACTCCCCTACAAGTTGCCCTGACAAGATGGACGGACACATCATTTGCCGCTCGAGATTGCACTGTAAACCTATCGCCTACACTGCCTGCCTTTATCTATATGTCGGTACGGACTGCCTCCACTTTTCGAGCAAAGAAGACCACCCGCGTGCTTGGGCGGCGTTGTTCAGCCTCTTTCGCGCCCGCTGGTTCCACCGGGCCAGGGTCATCCTGGAGGTCATGCTATCGCCCCGAGTTCGCATTCTGTAAGTTCGAGTCGAGATTTCTTAGGGCGGCATCCCACGACTTCAATTTTGTTGGGCTGCTTTCTGTCGACTATAGGTCAGTAGAGCTAATTGGTGTCTGAGATGATGTGTCTCGACGATGGTCAGACTCAAGGCCAGAACCATTGGCGCCTCCGCCATCAAATTTGAAAGCACACGCCCAGAACCGACGTGGGACAGCAGCAACAAATGTACCATGACTTTGTTCAGGAGTGACAGGGGCACATGCAATCAGCCCCGCGTCTGTTCTGCTGGACTCAGCCGTGAGGTTTTGCTCCACAAAGCAGGGACCCTGATCCTGCTCATCCATCTCGACAACCATACGGCGCACCGATCTCCCGGTCTGCCATACTAGGTAATAGACGCCTGGACCGCCTGAGACAACGGTGATAGAGTTGGCCATGAGATGCGCGGTTTCATGTCTTGCAAAAGGCACTATCCATGAAACAAGAGAAGGCCGCAGTTACCATCCTTGACTATGAAATCAGCTTGCGAATTTATACTTTCCCCGGATCAAAGATATTGTGATTTCCTGGGCTGGCCTCATGGACGACAGCGTCCTCCCATAGATAATATTTCTCGCCAAACGGGCGTCCACCTATCCTTTCACATCCCAGTCCCGTTTCGAAGCCTCCTGGCGGACACTTATTTTGAATACGGGTCAAGGCAGGGTGCGGCCTGCAGCCTGGCCCACCGTCACAGCACAATCGTGCAAGGATTTTAACACCTGTGTTTCATTCAAGCTGTTCTATTACCTACGATCTGGGGACTGGAAGGCCAATTGCGTTGCTAAAATGTCCCGATTCGCTGATGTATTGAACGCACTACTCTATAACATCTTGAGTCTGAATCTAGATATCCCGAGTCTTGAGCGCATTTCACACACTGGGCGGGATAGCACTCTCGGCGATGCTGGTCTTGTTCTTATGCCTCCCACAAAGATGGAATAGGTGTCTGGGGGAGGTTGGCTCGCCGCTGTATCGTGTTCTCCAGCACCTGGACAAATGCCCCAGAGGACAGTCATCAACGCCAATGTCTCATCTTCACTTGTGCATGGAATCAGGCAGTGTGAGAGAATATATTTGCCGCTGAATGAGTTATATGGACTTCCACATGCCAGTGAACACAATTTATGACGGGATTGATGCATCCAGAGTTCTGATGTCACTCCTTAGCACACCATCTACGGTCTGTGGTTTGGTGCACCAATAGGCCTGGTTGTCGGCTATTTCTTGGCAGTTACGCCCTGGACCTGGCTTTCCTGACTTCATAACGCCCTGGTACCTCCCGGATTGTCCCCAGGATAGAAGAACCCTTCCAGTCGTCGAGAAAGCTGTTGGGTTCACAGACCCTAACCCTGGTGACTGGGTCGCGCAAGGATCCGCGCAGCAGGGTGGGGCTGGATCCACTTGGGGACTGCCCGAGTGTCGCGTCGCGACTTCCAGCACTTCAAGACAACCTCACTTTCCATCCCCGGAATGCCAAGTACCTATGTTCAAAGCTTCCCGGGTTTTGCCGCCAGCATTGGTGGCTCTCCACGCCCCAACAGTCAAAGCATGGCAACCGTTCCAGCATCCCCACCACACCAATGGAGATGACCCCAAATGACCGGCAAACCACCGGTGCGTCACCGATGGCACCCGACCGTCCACAGCTTGTCCCACGCATCCGGCACCCAGAGCAATCCCGCAATGCACCGACACCGTCACGTCTTACTACTGGGCAAGCTGCTGCGCCCGCATCAGCGGCGCGCGTGGCAGAGGCCCGCGACCTTGGCTCGCCCGAGAACCCTACGTTCCGCGTCAAGCTGGCGCACATTGACGTCGTCGCTGGTCTGGTGCAGTTGCCGAAAGAGGCCTCTGAAAACGACATCCGCGATGACGTCGAGGGCTCTCTGTCGCAGTACTCCCCAACTTCTGCCTCCCACGCCCGTTCCGAGTTCGTGGCCGACCGCACTAAACTTCGCAGAGCACACAAGGTCGTTGAGCAAGGCCTGACCGTGGAGCAGCGCCGTCAGGTAATGGGTCCTCGCCCGTGTGCACTCTTTTCCACTGCGCTTTCTCTGACGCGACCGATCGACTTCCAGCTGCAATTGAAAGATGTGCGCGGCCGACGCAATACTCGATCGAAGAATCTGGACAAGTACTTTGACGAGCTGGATCATTTGTGCGGTACGAGAACATCCCATCCCCCGCCGATAATTTCGTTTTCACAACCTTGGAAGCCGACCAACTGATCGTTGGACAGGTGGAAGGCATGTCTGGCAAGCATCGACGCAGTTGCCCAGCACGCCGGAGAATGCAAGCGACCTCATCAAGATTGTGCGGCACGTTGTGGAGTTAGGTATGTCCGACCTGCCAAGCGGACTAACCTATTGCGATCCTCAGTTCGAGTCTAACTTTGCCCAGGACGTGAGCCAAGGACGCTCTGGGAGGATGGCGGCGAGCTTGTTGGGGTCAACTTCACCCGGCGTAAGCTTGATGTCGTTTGGAAGAGCATGGTAGCCCCTCAGCAACCACGTCGACATCACAGTGTAACCCCTGTCCCAGAAGTTGAGGTCGGCAGAGGTTTGGATCTTCCTGTTGACGAGTCTGCGTCAGACCTTGGCGTCCCAGCTCCGTCCTCGCCTGCGCCTGAGGGCTATGCGAGCAATGACGAGCTGGATCCAATCCCTGAGCCAGACCTCCCCAGCCCGTCCTGGGTTATCGCCAACGGGGATGATACTCTTCCTCGCAGCCCCTGCAGTCCTCACAACGCACCCGTCGCACCTTCCAGCAGCCCAGCACCGGAGCTGCGGCTCAACTCAACACCCTTTCGAGTCACAGCGGACACTGTCGTCGATGCCAGCCGAGATCACCACAAGCGTCGAGGACCACGAAGTCTGTCACCTCCGGCCCCTGCCGTCAAGCGTCTGCGTCACGATATCAACGTCACGGTATGCCATGGCCCTAATGCCAACTGCCTTCAGCCTGGACGTTGGTTGGAGGGCACGCTGATCCTACACATCCTTCGGCAGGTTGTCGCTCTCAGCCCCATCTCAATGCGCGTTGTTGACCCGCTGCTTGTCAAGGGCCAGCCACTCCCAGCACGGGTTGTGGATGATCTCACATGCCCGCCGAAGTTCACCGCAATTCTAGCGCCCGTCCACCTCGGTGAAGCTGGTGGCGCGCAGCATTGGGTGCTGGCCGCAATATCGCCAACCTCGGTTCGTATCCTGGACTCGCTACCCGGCGCCACTGACAAGGCCGAGGTTCGGGCGAAGCTCAGACACGTCATGGCGACCGTTGGACTCGAAGAAAACGCCGAAATCTCGTTTCAGCAATGCCCGTCCTAAAGAAACAGCGTAGACTGCGGTGTGGCGGTCATCGTCAATGCGATTCACATCGTGGCACGTCGTCCCATCCCGTCCCCCGACACTTGCGATTACGGGATATGGCGCCGCGTTCTCATCGCCTTGGCAACGGGTGGCCCGCTTGAGCTGCATCACCCTGAGGTCCAAGTCCTGCTACCACCTCATCTGACCCCCAGCGCCATTTCTATGCAGTTCTCCAGCCTCCCTGCGCGGTTCAGCAGAGCCGAGTTCCGCACCTGGCAACAAGCACAGACGAGTGAAATCGAGGCCAGGTTTGACGAGCTTGACGCACAGCGCCGTCGATCCGTAACCGCCTTGGAAGCCACGCTCGCAGTTTTGCGTGGCCTGTTATCGTCGACCACAAGCACGGGCCGGCAGTTCACGCACGGCATCTCGTTCAACGAGATTGAAGTCCAGATAAATCACTGTATGAACGGTATGATTTCTGACGAGGAACAGTATGGTGAGTTGAGCCCCGAGTTCCGCCGCCGTTACGAGCGGATTCGGGCACTGAGAGCGCTTAATAAGGGCCTTCAGGGGGCTGTGAAAGAGATCACTGTATTAGTTGGGAACGTAAAAGCATACATCCAAAGCCCTCTATAAGGCTTCATCAACCTACATTAGAACTCACCGAGCTTATAATTAAAGGTTATAAACAGGACCTTTTCTTTTTCTTCTTCGACTATTACGACCTGCACCCGACACAGGCCTTGAGAGGACTGGCGCGGGTTAAGATAGAACGTATGGCAGGACGCCAACAGGTAGGGGGCGTTCCGAAGACGGCTTATTAAGCTAGCACTCCTAGACGGGGGGTTTAATGTTAATGTAAGTCGTTATCACTATAATACACAGAGGGAAGTCTAAACAGTAGGACACAAATGAACAATTAAATACTAGCGTGAGGAACCAGAGTCCCTCACGGTGGTTATAGGCATAACTATGGCTATCTATACTAACTAACTAGGAGGTACCTTATACCTTAATCACTGTGTTTACTTAACACAAGGAGTGATCACAGTGATTAGAATGCCTCTAATCACTGTAATTATCATGCTCTTAGTGAGATTAGAGTGATTATTTAACAATTAGTCGTGGGGGCTTTAAATCTTTACACCCCTGGCTTAGTACATAGTACCATGCGTACCGCCTTTCTACACTGTTCCTTCTACAGGGGATTTATCAGGCTGCCCCAGCCTAAGTGACGGCCTATAAGGTTATTACACAATTCCCCCTCTTTAACATTCTTTTTTTATAAAGAACTACTTATACGTTCCTCCTTCTCTTCACCAGTTATTATATTATTTAACTGGGTAATTAAGAATAAAAGAAACGCAGCGCCCTTATTAACTAAACGCCGCATCACTAACACTGAGTTTATTTTTACTTTCAGGATCGTTATACCTGTAAAGTGCAGTCGCTACCGCCACCTAAACCTGCCAGACTGTAAGGTGGCCAGTAAAAGTAAGTTATACGGCTACTATATAACGGCTGGTGGGACTATATACTTATCTTATAACGTTTACAGAAACGATCTATCTATCTTATATAGAGTTTTAAATAAAAAGAAACGTCTTAACGCCAAGGAGTGTAAAACCGCTCTCCTTCTCTGCAATACGGCTTCTAAGCTCCCGCGCCTTAAAGACTAATAGAAAGGACTAGCGTGGCAGGTAAATGAACTTTTTAGCCACAAGTTTAATATTATAGTGGAGGAGGAGTGTAAGGCCTAGGAAGTAACCGCGTTAGTTCTTAAGTTCGACTGGGGAAGCCTCCTAATAGAGCTGGCGCGTGGTTCCTTTTCCAGGGGGTTACTATAACTAGTGACTTCTTTTTAACCTAATCTATCGCTTTTTTTTCTACTTATTTTTTCTCTTTTTTTTTTTTACTAACTTTTTCCTTAACAGTACTTATTTCTATACGGAACGCGCCAGGAACTTTAAAAGCCCAGCCTCCTTATCAGGTCTAAGGTCCTTTTAACCCTAGTTAAGTTTTCTAATAAATGTCCTTCCACACCTATTAAGGAGTTTCCTACCACTTCCTAAACTTTAAGTCCTGTAATAGTCTTACTCTTTAATTTAATAGTTTAGATGTCAGACCTTACCTTATTCTTCTATTTCTAAAGTAAACTGGTTAATTTACCTCCTTAAGGCTATATTAACTAGTTTAACCTTTACTTTATATTCTTTACAGGTGGTTTTAGTTAATCTGGATTTTTTCAGTAGAACTCTGTAATCAGGTCTAGGCACTTAAGGTTTTTAACTGGCTCTTATAAGTTATTTTCAAGGCTGTAGTCTAATTATTTAACAAGATACTTAAACGTGTTCTTTCCCTTTTATAAATCTATAACTTCCTTAACGTTATACTTATCCTTATTAGTGTTAATCTTAATCTTCTTTTCCAGAGGAACTCCCTTTAAGGCGGGTTCTAAAAGTGAGATATGAAAAACCTTAATCCGCACCTTTATGCTAACAGGTAGGTCTAATTTGTAATTAGAGGTGGTGATTTTTTTCTTAATCTGGAACGGTCTGTACCTTTTAAAGTTAAGCTTCTTACTAAGTCGTTTTAAATATAGGTTTTGTGAAAAAAGGTAAATGTGGTCCCCCTTTTAAAGAGTTAGTCCCTTAACTTATTCGCCATTATAGTAAAGTCCTTTCTTAAGTATTAGTTACTTAGTTTAATATTTATTAGTAAACTTCTTTATTCGTTTACATATAAACTTAAGTTCAGCTTATAAGTAGTTATGTAATTCTTATATCTGGTCTGTATAGATTACGGCTTAAGGGGTGCCAGTAAGTGGGCTTTAATAGAGTTTAGGCTCCTTACTGTAATTAGTGAAGAATAGTAACACACCTGTCAATTTAACTAGTGTTATATTATAAGCTATCTGTGCTGTTAGTAATAGCTTAAGCTAATTATCTTATTTAAAGTTAATATAGGTTTAAAGATACGTTATAAGTATCTAGTTAACTTACTCTATTTAGCCATCTGTCTGTGGGTAGAAAGCTGTTAAAAGTTTACTTTT